>Ga0181339_1000061_pt1 | contig 40453 bp, 71 predicted proteins | sample Sp13VDMM110DD_FD_130101 | JGI IMG/M metagenome (GOLD analysis project Ga0181339, IMG submission 130101) | Freshwater viral communities from Lake Michigan, USA - Sp13.VD.MM110.D.D | ecosystem: Environmental > Aquatic > Freshwater > Lake | place: USA: Michigan | collected 2013-04-23 | reverse complement strand
GCCAAAGCCGCCTCAATCTTCAGTATTGCGTCCATCACTGGCTCCCTGGTTATCTCGGTTGTCTGCCTTGTCTTTCACCGCTTGCTCCAACTTTTCCCAAAACTCGTAGTCGAATTCAGGGGGCGGTGCGTGCTTGGCTTTGTTAGCCTCTACCCTGTCTCTGTGGTTCACGATGTTTCCTTTTCATTTGGCTAACGCTTGAACTCGCCGCGTGCATTAATGGCGGTCAACCCCAGGTCCTGTGCGTTTCGGCGATATGTTCGCGCCCGTCGTATTCGCTGATTTCGTAACTGGTCCCATCAGGTACTTCAACAACCGCCAGTTCGGCGTACATGCCGTTTGCCTCGGTGCCAAGCTCCTCCACTACTTGAGCCAGCGCCGGATCGGCACGGTCAATATCGCGGTCGTACAGACTTTCGTTGCTTGACGCTTCGTTGTGGGCCTTGCGCTCCGCTAATGTTGCGTTGTGCCAGTCGATTGGCGGCACGCGTTTACCCTTCGGCACAAGGTAATAAGTGGTGAAACTGAAGTCGCCCTTTTCGGGATACAGCGTCAGACCCTTGATTTCAGCGTAGCGATGGATGGCTTTTTCGCTAAGACCAAAACCGCCAAAGCACTTGTTGATAACAACTTTCATTTCTCAATCTCCAAAAGGTTAGGGTGGGACTCCAGCCGTCATCCGGCCATCGGCTTACTAGGCTTACGGTTCGGCGTTGGCGTTCTGTTGGCTGGAGTGGTCCCGTAATCAAAAAGCTATGTCGTCGCCGTCGTCAAAAGCCGGATTGCTCGGGCTAGGCGTCATCGCGGTGGGACGCGGCTCCTGGCCCTCTGGCTTGCCGCCCAGCATCCGCATCTGGTCGGCCTTGATTTCAGTGCTGAACTTTTCAACGCCGTCTTTGTCGGTGTACTTGCGTGTCTGGATCTTTCCCTGCACAAAGGCAAGTGAGCCCTTTTTGAGGTACTGACCGCATATCTCCGCCAGCTTTCCGAACGCCCCTACGCGGTGCCATTCCGTGTGTTCCTTGGCCTCTCCGGTCGCCTTGTCTTTCCACTTCTCAGTAGTGGCAATGGAGAAGTTGCACACAGCGTCACCGCTGGGCAGGTAGCGGGTTTCCGGATCGCGTCCAAGGTGCCCAATGATCTGTACTTGATTCAACATGCGGTTTCCTGTTCTGCCAGACGGCTCATTTGTTCAACTTCGTTATCAACCTCTTCCATGAACGCCTTGACCTCAATAGCCAGCGTTGCAATGGCCTTGTCATCGCGTGGGATGCGGCGGACGATCAATTGCAGGCCTTCCGGGAAGTCCGGGTTCCAGCTCACAAAGTCCCACCACTCCCGTCCCGTAATCCACATGCCGCCCTGGATCTGCCATGTGTACTCAGGAGGCTCTGCGGTTTGCTTCAGGTAGGTTAGATGCGCCGACCGCTCCGGGCACTTGATTTCAAGCCCGCCAGCGGCGCCAATAAGGCCGTCAGGCGAAGCCCCTGCGCGCAAGCTGTCGTGCATCAGAAAACCAACCTGTTCAACCGACAGCCCTGTTTCTGTCTCATAAGCCAGCCGCGCCATTGGCTCGCGCTCGATGCCCTGGCGCATCGCTGCATTGGTGAAGCCATCCAGCGGCCTGCCGGTCAGGGTTTCAACCACCAGATCAACGCGGTAGTTGCGCCGGCCTGCCGCTTCGCCACTCTTTACCTTCGCCATTACGTCAGCGAAGCGGCTCGCGGTGCAAACCCCGGCCCTGGCTGCGTGCCATTCGGTCGTGCCCTGCGCACAGTCGATGGTTTTCATTCGACTGTCTCCGGGGCTTTGGCCTCCACGTCCTGAATGTCTGCAATTGGCGCATCGGCTCGGCGAGCTACGGCTTTAAGTCCCTCATGTTCCGCTGCCAGCAACTTGCGATTCGCCTTGCCGGTCTTTTGGAAAAACTCGGCATAGGAGGCGCTGCCGCCCATGGCCGCGTCGCGAGCCTGCTTGAGTAGTTCGGCAGATATCACGGGGGCGGCTGGTTCGGCATTGATGGTCACAACGCCTTCGGCGCCTTCTGTGTTCAGGTGATGAATCGCCTGCTCCAGCCGATCGGTTTTGGGCCAGTACTTGTAGGCCTGTTTCACGCAGGTCTTTTTGATCATTTCCCCCTCATCGGTGCCCCAAGGACCGGGAGTCTTTGCTTTCCCGGCCTTGTAAGACTTCCACGCCTGCGAACGGTCACGGATGGCGACGGCCTGTTCATAAGTCATCGTGTGCGTGAGATATTCGCCGTCTGCTGTCTTAACTACTACATACACGCCAACAATGGCCCCCCGGTCGGAATCAAACGGGTTGAAATGATGTTCTGGCGGCTTGTCGAACCCGTTGAGGGTGAAGCCATCTTTGGCGTAAACCAGCGCGGCCTGAGCCCATTTGATGGACCCCGTAGCCATCGCTAAGTCCATCAGCCCCATGTAGCTGATATCCAAGCAAATCTTGCCGTCACGGGGCACCAGATACGCCTGTTTTTTGGCAGGATTCAAACTGATCCCAATGGCGGCAATGTTGGTCACGGCGTCTATCACCGACTGACGCGCATTGATGGCGATTTGCAGGGAGTAATCCGTTTTGGACAACGCCTGGATCGCAAAGCCCGCCTCGCGCTCAAAGTTGATATCTTTGTCAGACACAACGGATGTGAACATTTCGCGGGTGCCGTAAATGTCGTCGGTGATTACTTGAAGGTTGTTCATTTCATTCCTTGGTTAAAAAAAGTTTTCCGAAAATGGCGGCTCATTTCGGCCCCACAATCCACCAAGCAGTAAGGCAGCAAGCGCCCACGATTCCAAACACGTACCCGGCTTGCTCCCACCATGTACGGTTGCCCCACCACCGGGCGAAGTCGTCCATTGAATTGCCTGGCGCATCGAACATCACGACATGCAGCGGGTAGTCAGGCCTGAAGTGCTTTTCTGCGGCTTTGTGATAGGCGCGCTCGCGGACGGGGCAGTCTTTGCCGCCAGTGCATTTGTAGGTGCAGCAGGTCATGGCTTCACCGCCAGTCCGCGCCACTTTTTGGCTTGGCACGAGCCCTTCACATTTCCACTCGTTGCTGCGAAATCTGCCGTATCACTGTTCCAGCCCCATGACCTTCCGTTCCAGTACGCAAATCCATCGGGGCGCACTTGATCAAAATCGCGCGAGCCGACCAAAAGAATGACCTCATAGACCCCAACATGGGGCGGCTTCACGGTCGGCGGAAACCACGGCGTCAATTTCTTGCTCATGTCAAAAGCCCTCCAAGGAGAAAAGCAGCGGCGATGGCAAGCGTCCAGCCAACTGCGGTGTAAGGCGCGGATTTGCGCTTGACTGGCCCCTCAATCGAATTGCGGTAGTCAGGACCTTTGAATGCGTCCACCGCAGAGCGCGGGAACATCCTGGTTGTGTCGTTGTGCATCACTTCCTCCAGAAAGCGCGGAAAGCATCCGCAATCAAAATTCGCAGCTTGCTCAGCAATGGGTGCGGCTGGGTTGGGATGGGGCGGTTCATGCGGCACCTGTGGCTTTGGCGATGGCTGCTGCGGTCTTGTTGAATGCGGCCAGCCGGTCCAGTGCGGTCAGTGCGTCGCGCTCAGCAATCAGCGCCTCCAGCAACTCAGGCGCAGCGGCGATCAGACGGGCGTTGGCGCGCTCTTGTGCAACGGAATCGGCTGGGCCGCTTGCAAGGCCCACACCGGTTACCAGTAGCGTGTGGCCGTTCGCCAAAATCGTGCCGTGCTCATTGATCGTCCAAGGCCCCGGCGTATGCCCTTGCACTCGGCTGGCGTCAGCGTTAGCAGAATGAAAAGAATCAGCCATGAGTCATCTCCAAAGGTTTGCGAATAGCTGCAATACCAGCAGCAAGGGCGTGATCTGCAGGGGTGAGAGGCTCAGCCTGGATTTGTTTGCCAGTCCACAACCCCAGCGACTTCGCCTCCATGCCCTTAGCCCACGATTCACCAGCATTCACGCGAAGGCCGATGTAATGCGAGTCACGGACTTGCGAGTCCTTGCAGCTGATCGTTCGGACCAGCTCACGGCTGGCTGCGCGGTAGATGTAAACGTCATCGTCGTTAAACGAGGTCAGCGCATGGGACGCTGTGCGGGCGGCTTGGTGGGTCATGACAGACTCCCGCGCTCAATGTTGATTGCGCAACTCGCAGCGTTCGGTCCGCTTTCAGCCATGCACAAGCGGGCGCCATCACAGCCGCAATCAGGAAAGCAGCAGTAGGGCAGCGAATCGCCGCTGGTCGGATTGCCGTACTGATCAATCTCTTCCTCGTCAGCGGCGGGCATTGCGCATTTACCTGCGGGGCAATGGCCCATACCTTCGGCGCCGTGATCAATCGCGTACTGGCAGCGACCATCTGTACGGCACAGACCCCCACCACCCAAACCAGAATCGTTATTCATGCTCTGCTCCCTTGGGGGTTAGGCTGCGACTGGTTTCGCGTCTTCAAACTTGACCACCAAGTGGCGGCCCTCATGCGTGCAACCGTTCTCTTTGACGAGGTAGGTGGCCGACATGTAGTCGCTTACGGAAGCGATTACCCCTCGTGTTAGCTTTGTGCCGATGGGGTAAGGCGGCTTTATGTCCCATTCGGCGACCCAAGCCTTGCGCGCCTCTTCTTCAGCGTCCCGTACAACCGAATCGATGCTGTCCAAGTCTTCCGCGTCCTGGAGGCAAAGACCATCCCAGCCAAAGTCGTACTCCAGCGCTTTTGCAAGCTCATAGCCATCCATTCCGAGGCGCCATGTCTCCGCAATGTCGCTAGCGGCTTCATCGGGGACGCCCCAGCGGTGGAGCGAGTGACGTTCGATGTAGGCGACAACTGCGGCCTTCACCATTGCATCGGTGCGCTTGGGTGCCGGTGGAGGTGCTACGCCCTCGATAACGCGCTGCGTTGCCCCGCCGGAGTCAGCGTTGACCAAATGGTCTTGAATTGCGTTCATGTATCTCTCCTACTGTTGTTCAATCAATCTCGCCCCAAGAGGGGTTAGGCGGATGCCTTCTCGACATAGAAGAAGCTCAGGAGCCGGTCAAACCAAGGCGTACCGTCCAGCTCGTCGTCGGAGCTGAACTCTTGGCCGTCTGGCGTGTTGCCAAAAAACCGGCCATTGAATGAGCTGAACAGCACCATCACGCCGGGTGAGCGGATGGCAACGTGGTCATCGCCCTTTTTGTATCGGCTGTCGTCAAACTCGATGCCGGCAGCCTTGCACTGGGCCTTGATCTGCGCGAGGGTTTTGTTTCCTGCGAACTTCTTCATGCTTTTCTCCAGAGTTAGTTACTAGCCATCCACCGCCTCAATCCGCGTCGAGGGCTTTGCCTCGTGGTTTTTGGTGGTGTTAGTGGTCATCCACTCCAAAGCGCAGATCAACTACGCTTCAGGGTGGCGCCTCTTACGAAGCGCGCCAGCAGCGAAAAGCCTTGCCTTCCTTGCGGATGACAAACTTGCGCGGCGGCTGGATTTCTTTGCCGTATGCGTAAATCGTGGGGGGGCTTTTGGTGATGAAGGACTGGCCCACCTCCATCGCCTTGAGCGCGGCACGAACTTCGCTGTGCTTGTTGCGGCCAGTTGGTACGGGGATGTGGCTGTCGAGGGCAATTGCCATTTGTTTCTCCAAGTAGGTTGTTGACAAAACATCGCTGCGGTATGTTTGGTTTCTCGCCGCGATGAATGAATTATGCAAAGAAGTTTGCAGTCGCGCAATAGGGCAAGGCAAAATAGTTTGCTTATTTGTGTAAAGTTCGGGTATTCACCTAGATTTCAGGCAAAGAAAAACCGCCTCGCGGGCGGTTGGTGTGGCGCTAGGCCAGTTCTTGGAAGGACAGTTCCCAGCGCAGCTTACGGCGAAGCGCTTCGAGGGCGGGAAGGGCGTCTATAGGGTGGCGTCGCCAATGGCCCGTAATGCCTGTGCGGAAGCCCGTGGGGCCGTCCTGTATGGCGTAGAGGACAGAACGGAAATCAGTGTCCGAGGATTCGGCCAGGTCAGCCAGATCCCGCAGCAGGGTTGCCGCTTCCTTTTTGGTCAGTTGGTCTACCCGCAGCAGTTGCAGCATCACCTGGGCCGGTTGGTAAGTGACTTGCTGCTACGGCACCGCCGGGCTGGCTACCACTTTTCGGCTTCATTCTTGGCTCTTGCTTTTGAAAACCTACTGAGTAGTTTCCCGCCCTGATAGAACTACCAATGGCGGCCCATGTAACCGGTTGTATTTCACTTTGCAACAGGTCTGCAAGACGCGCCGCCCACCCACCATCGGGGGAATTCGCCATTTGTTGTAGGAAATATCCTGCAGCGGTGCGCGACTCGGCTTCCATGCCGTGTAAACAAGTACCAAGGATATTGAGAGCTGCTCGCATTGCTTCTGCAGGATTAATGTCGGTCGATTGATCTAGATCAATTGGCGCTGGGTCGGCTTGCCCGGTCAGTAGAGCGTCTGTGGTGGTTCCCATGGCGCGGGCCAGTGCAACCACGTAGCGCGGAACGCGATCACCGGCCGCTTCCAGCTGCTCAATGTGTTGGCGCTTGACCTCTGGCTTTCCGAGCGCCTGGTGGCGCGTCACAGCCGCCGCCATCTGGGCCGTTGTCCAGCCCCTATCCGGGTGCAGACGGAACGTCTTTACAAATTTCCCGAGATTTTCCATGCAAATCATTTTGCAGGCCTTGCACGCAAGCTAGTTTGCCTGTTAAGATGCAAACTACTTTGCAGGAGTTGCGACATATGGCAAGAAAAACGGGCATCGAAAGGGCGGTCGCCATCTACGGCGGGAGCCCCACCAAGCTGGCAGCGGCATGCGGAGACGATATCTCCCGCCAGAACATCGAGCACTGGCTCAAGGCCAAGCGCGTCCCGCTGGAACACTGCGCCGCAGTCTCCGCCGCTACGGGCGTCGATCTGGAAGACCTCAACGACAAGTGGTCCGCCGTGCGCGAGCTTGCCAAGGTCTGAGCCGTGCCAAGCCTCCCATGCGCTAACCCATCCCATCAGGGAGTCGTTGCTGGCGTTTTTGAAATTCGTGTTTTTCATTGCGCTCATTTTTCGCTGAGCAAGCCTCTCAACACCACACATCTGATTTGAGACATGAACCAATTAGCTATCCCGAACGTAGTCACGCCGCAGGAAGTAATGCGGGAGAAGTCACTTGGTGGCTCGATTGATCTTTGCGTCAAAGCCGCTGGCTACGAACCCAAGGAAGTGCAGGCTGAATTGAAGCTGGACAAAGCGCAGTTCTCGCGCTGGTCATCTGGCAATGAGGGGATTCTGTGGCCCAAGTTGGTCGCAGTGATGGACTTCTGCGGCAACGATTCGCCGCTTCTCTGGATGAACTACGACCGCGGATTTGACCTGACAGCCATGCGTCACCGCGAAACCGAAACCGAGCGCCAGAACCGTCTGTTGCGCGAGGAAAACGCTGCGCTGCGCCGTGTCCTGGCCGGTGGCGCCGCCTAACCCAATCAAAGGAGAAAGACATGGACGGAAAACGCTGCAAATTTTCAGACCCGGCGCATAACGGCCACCACTGCGGAAGCTATGCATTCAACCTTGCGCGAGAAGACGTCAAGCAGGGCGACTACTGCGACGTGCATTACTGGCGGGTTCGATGCGAAAAGGCGGAGTCCGCAGCCCTATCCCAGCCAGCCGCAGCGCCACTGAGATTACCTGAGAACGCGACCGAGGTTCGATTGTTCATCGGCCCTCACGCTCACAGCACTCAGTTTAAAAACGCGCCCAAGGACCCCGAAGACTGGCGGGGGTATCTGGACTCTGAGTCGAGCGACGAAGACAACTACCACGTCAGCGCGCATGACTTGCTTATTTGCTTTCGAGATTGGGTTGACTTTCCAATCTACGCCGCCCCAAAGGCCACCAAATGAGCGGCACCGGCCCCACCCTGAAACAGCAGCGCGAAAAGCTCCGCAAAGAGTACGACGAAGAACAAGCCAGCTTGCCAGCTTCGCGCACCCCCTCGCGGACCTACGTTAACTCAACGATCCGCGAGCCGTACACCGGCAACAACATGTCCAGCCCTAGAGCTGACGCTGACCAGCATTTTCTGTGCAAGAGCGCCGGAGTTGTGGCGCAGATTAGGAGGAATCCATGAATTGCAAAAAGGGCGATCTGGCTGTGATTGTTGGCTCAGACATTCAGGCAAATATTGGGAAATTGGTGACCGTAAAACGGTTTCAGACTGATGCCCATTTTGGTCCGGAATGGGAGTGTGAGCCGCTTTCTCCGATGCAGGGGTTTGATGAGCTGGGCAAGTTGGAGGCGCCGGGCTTGGGCTTGATCGATATCCCAGACTCGGACCTCCGCCCCATCCGCGACCAACCGGGCAACGAGACATTTGTAACCGAAGCCCGCAACAAACTCAAAGGCAAGACGGAAATATCTGAGCGCGGCGAGGTGCATTCATGAGCGCCGTACTCATGCAAGACAAGCTCCTGGAGCTACTAAAAGCCCAGTGGGTGACGCCTATTGATGCGCTGGAGAAGGCGCAGTGCTTTTCACTTTCGCAGCGCTGCGGAGGATTCAGGCGCCTTGGCATGCCGATTCAGGACAAGTGGGTCCATTTGGCCGGTGGCAAGAAAGTGAAGGCGTACACGCTTGCAGGCCGCGCGGAAGAGGGCGGGGTTGCGTGAATGAGCTGGCTCTTTTCGCGGGCGCTGGTGGCGGAATACTCGGCGGCAAGCTGCTTGGATGGCGAACCGTCTGCGCAGTTGAACGTGATGGATACGCCGCACAAGTTTTGGCACAAAGACAAAACGATGGATTTCTCGAACCATTCCCGATTTGGTCTGACGTGTGTACTTTTGACGGAAAGCCGTGGGTTGGCCGTGTTGATGTCATTTCTGGCGGCTTTCCCTGTCAGGACATTTCCGGAGCAGGCAAAGGAGCTGGGATCAACGGAGCCCGCTCAGGACTGTGGCGGCAAATGGGTCGGATCATTGGCGAAGTACGACCAAGCCACGTCTTCGTGGAAAACAGCGCAGTCCTTACTTCACGGGGATTGGGAGTTGTTCTCGGAGACCTGGCCGCGATGGGGTTTGATGCGCGATGGGGAGTGCTGGGCGCTGGACATGTTGGAGCGCCCCACGTTAGAGAACGTATCTGGATACTGGCCAACTCCCACAACTGTAGGCAAGAGCGGTGGCTCAGCCCTGTGCAAATGGGGTGGCTCGCACTCAAGGGCGAAGCTGCGGAAGATGGTGACGGAGCGAGAGCTGAATGGCCCACTAAACCCGGAGTGGGTATCTTGGCTGATGGGGTGGCCGCTCGCATGGAGCAGCTTAACGCCCTTGGAAACGGACAAGTTCCAAGAGTGGCAGCAGCAGCATGGCGAATGCTTGGAGGGCCTGTAGCGTGATCCTCACCCCCAAAAACTGGGCCGAGTTCCAGCACTACAAAGACCGGGCGCCGCCGTGGATCAAGCTGCACAAAAAGCTGCTGGATGACCGCGCGTATCAGTCGCTCCCACTCGCTAGCAGAGCGCTAGCACCGATGCTCTGGCTGCTTGCAAGCGAGAGCAAAGACGGGTCCTTCGATGGCGCACACGAAGAACTGGCCTTCCGACTGCGCACAAACATCAAAGACATAGCCGCTGGACTCAAGCCGCTGATTGATAAGGGTTTTTTCTCTGTGGTGCAGAACGCTAGCGGCGTGCCAGCAGACTGCCAGCAACTTGCTGTACCAGAGACAGAGGGAGAGACAGAGGCAAAGAGAGAGAAAGAGGCAGAGGCCCCCACATCGAAAAATTCAAAGGGACGGAAGACGGGTATTCCTGACGACTTCGGAATTTCTGAACGCGTTCGCGTCTGGGCGGCCAAAGAGGGATTCCGCGATCTTGAAAAACACCTTGAAGCATTTGTGCGCAAAGCCAACGCCAAGGGGTACGAATACGTCAAGTGGGACGACGCCTTCATGGAAGCCATTCGCGAAGACTGGGCCAAGTTGCGGGGGCGGGTTGCCAACGGTTCCGCGCCTCCTGCCGACCATGCCAGCGCTGACGAACTCGAATCCCGCGCCGCGATTGAAAAGCAGGGTTGCGAAAAAGGGCTGGGTCCGTGGGATTGCCTTAAGGAGCAGTTTTCAGCCTACAGGGAGCGCGTATTGCGAGCCCCGCGGCTGCCCGGCTTCAACCTCGATCAACTCGCCGCAAGGGCGCCAAAACAAGGAGCATCCGCATGAACCTAGAAATCACCAGCGCAAGGCCCTTGCCCGCGCACGGCCACCGAGCCGAAAAACATACCGAATTCCGCCTGTCACTCCAGCGCCTTGGTGTGGGCGAGTCGGTTTTTTACGCGGGCATGACACCAATTACCGGTCAGAGCTATTGCTCAAAACAAGGCGCATACAGCGGAAAACGGTTCACAACCTCCGTTGAGGGCGATGGGATTCGGTGCTGGAGGACGCAATGACCTGCTCCGCCTGCGACGCCTTCACCGTCAACCGCTTGACTGGCGCCTTTCGCCTGGACTGCCTGGAATGCGCGGCGCGCCACCTTGCCCAAAGCCCAGATTTTGCCGAATCAGCCAAGAACGGAAACATCACGCAGGACTACCGCAAGCTGCTCGACTGGTCTTTTGGCTCCGACTGGCCGGCAGGTCATGCGAACGTGAAGCGCTATGCCGCGCTGATCAAGGGGGCGCCGCTATGAGTAACCTGTTCGAGCGTGATTGCCCCCACTACGTTGCGAAGGTGGCGGGATGAGGTACGCGCTGCGTGTTGACGCCAACCAGGCGGCGGTAATCAGCGCCCTGGAGGCGGCCGGCGCGACCGTGCAGGTAGTCGGCAAGCCCTTGGATCTGCTGGTGGGTATCCGTGGACAGTTCCTCCTTTTGGAAGTCAAGGACGGCGCAAAGGTGAAGTCTGCCCAGAAGCCGACCAAGGCGCAGACGAAGTTCTTTGAGCGCTTCCCCGGCTATCCGTGGGCCATCGTTGATGGTCCTGAAGCGGCGCTACGGGCGATTGGGTGCATCAAATGAGCTTCCAAAAGTTCACCTACATCCGCAGCCCAGCCTTGCTCAAGGCCTGCCGCGCCATCCCCTGCACCAATTGCGGCCGGGATGACGGTACGGTCTGCGCTGCGCACTCGAACATGGCGAAGCACGGTAAAGGCCGGTCAATCAAGGCGTCAGACGTGTTTGTCGCGGCGCTGTGCCATCTGTGCCACTTCATGCTCGACCAGGGCTCGCGGCTAAGCAGGGATGAGCGTGAGGCGATGTGGGAGTCCTGCCACTCCAAGACCGTGCAAATTCTGGTGCGGCTGGGCCTGTGGCCTGAGAACGTACCAATACCTGAATTGGAGGTGACAGCGTGAAACAGACTTACATCATGTCCCACGACCTAGCCCGCCAACGCGCCATCCAGGCAGTCAAGGACGCGCCCGCAGGCTACGCCGTCACCGTGGGCGAGCCGACCCGCAGCCTAGACCAGAACGCCGCCCAGTGGCCCTATCTGGCAGGTTTCGCAGCACAAAAGCAGCTCTGCATCAACGGCGCCATGGAGTGGGTAACCGATGAGGACTGGAAAGCAGTTCTAACCGGCTGCTGGAACGGCGAAATGCGCATGGCCGCATTCGACGGGAAGGTAATCATGATGCCGCAGCGGACAAGCCAGATGGGCAAGAAAACCTTCAGCGACTGGATGGAGTTTCTCGTTGCGATGGCGGCGCAAAGTGGCGTCGAGCCGATCTACAAGAGCGCGCCGAGGATGGCGGCATGAACCCTTTTGCGGACCTGTCTCGCGAGATTGTTGATCGCCCCGGAACTCCGTCTGAGGATGGGTTGAAGAGGCTGGCAATAAAACAAGTGCCGCCAGCCCTTGAAAGAACTGCACCGGTGTTTGTGTGTGTGGCAGAGCAGATGGAGGAGCCCGTGGTTTTGGTCAAGGCCCCGGAGGCGCCAAAGAGTCCAGCGCCCAAAGTTATTGCGTGGCGAAACACGGAAGCGATGGTGCTTGTGCACGGCATAACACCAAGTTGCATAGGCACTTTATTTCGTCAGCGCCTCGAGTTCTTTGAAATTTAGTCCAAGCCTGCACGAGGCAACTAGCACCGGCCAAATAAAAGAGAGATTTCCCCGCCGCTACACCCTCGGCCTTTAGGGTGATAACTGGAGTATTGAAGATGGATGAGTTGAAGCTTTTGATTGAAATGGTCTCCAACCTGCCATCGCTGGCTGTGTGGGTGCTGATTGGCTACCTTGTCTACAAGGTGGTGGTGATTGGCTCGATTTACGGGCTGGCCCGGTTCGGCATTGAAAAGCTGCATTCATGGCTGACCACCCCAAAGGAGCGTCTTGTCGATGTGCGGTTGATGTTGGATGGAATGTGCATTATCGGAGCGAAGGAAGAGCTTTTGTTGCAACTTGAACGGGTGCGACTCGTGGGGTATTCCGGTGGGTACATCCACGACTCGCATGTCGCGTGGTTGGAGGCAGCAATCAACGACAAGATCGCCAAAGACCAAAAACCGAAAGCCTAACCCCAGGCACTACGCCTGATTAACTTGGGAGAGTGGGATGAGTGAAATTGAACAACTGCGCAAAGAGGTGAACGAGCTGCGGGAGCGTGTGGCCCGACTTGAAGCGAAACAGCAGCCCCTGACTGTGTTTGGCAAACCGCTTCAGCCGAACATATTGCAGGGTGTGCCGGCCGTGTGGCCTGTTGGCGCCGTAGGCGGAACTCGCGTTCGCTGCGCAATTACGGGGCAAGACCTCGGATCGGCGGACTAAAAAAGAGTCGACCATAAGAGCAAAAAACAAGAGATTTCAAGGCTAAGCCGTTGTTTTATAAAGAAAAAATAGAGTCGACTGCTACGCGGCCAAATGAAAAGAAAGGACTGAAATGAACCCAGACATCGAACGACTGGCGAAAGAGGCGGAACTGCAGTGGCTCACTAAGGTAATGGGCACCGTAACGTACTACATGGCATCACCGGAGCAGCTTGCCAAATTTGCCGCCCTGATGGCCGAGGAAGCGGCGAAGGTTGGCGATCAGTGCGCGGCGCAATCGCATTGGACGCTGATGCAGCGGCTTGCGGCAGAAAGTATTGCCGACTCGATTCGACAGGAATTCCCAATGCCGGGAGAGCAGGGGTGAACGGACACGGCGGCAAAAGGACGGGCGCGGGCAGACCCAGAACCCCGCTCGACGGGCGGCGGGTGCTTGCTCTTGTCTCCCAGAAGGTGCCGCAGCGAGAGATTGCCGAACGATTCGGAGTAACGAGGCAGGTCATCCAGTATTTCCTAAAGACCCAACAGAACTAAAAGGACGGAACATGATGCGCAACGAAAACGATTACCTCATCTCGGATATGTTGGCCGCATGGCACAAATGGGCCTCCGGGTGGTCCGGTGTGGCCTCCCACGGCTCTTGCGCCATGTTCACAGGGGTGCGCAGCTCCCGTCAGTGGGATAGCGCCAATGACGTTGTTGACGGGTCCCTGCACAACGATCAAATGAAGGCGATCGATTTCATAGTCATGGAAATGGACCCAATCCACCGCACGGCAATCCAGATCAAGGCGCGCAACTTGGCGACCGGGGCGAACGTGTGGAATAGCCCACGGCTGCCCAAAGACCCGGAAGAGCGGGCGGTTTTGATGCTGGAAGCGGTGAATGCACTGACAAAACGCATGTTCGCAGCAGGAATGGTGTAATCGGCGCCATGACCGAATACCCCGAAGACGAATACGTCCTACCCTACATCTATCTCTCCCCGGAGGAGCGGCAAAAGCAGCAACAACTAGTGAACGCGGCTTATCGCGAGATTGTGGACAGAACACCAATCGCGGCAGAAAAGCCCAACTTTCCGACAGACGGTAGCAGATAATGCTTGACGATGGCTGAAAACTAGGCAGAATATCGCGTGTGGGGCGTAGCTGTCTCTAAAATTTTCCGAGGCAAAAAAAACAAGCCCCGCTCAGTGCGCTAACACTGGCGAGGCTCTGACCACGCAACCTGTACTAGAGGTTTTATGGCTGATACAGATTCTACGCCTGTCAAGGCGTGCGTAAAATGCGGGGCCACAGACCGAAACGGTTCTGGCAAATGCCGCCCCTGCAAGAAGCTGATAAGCGCCCGCCGCTATCAAGCAAAGTCCGAACAAATTAAGGCCGCTGCAACAGCTTGGCGTGCGGCCAACAGCGGGCGAGACCGCGAGTACTCTAGGCTGAAGTACGAGGCCAATAAAGAGGCTGTCAAGGCCGCCGCCAATGCGTGGAACAGGGCGCACCCCGAGAGGGTGAAGGCAAACAGCAAAGCGTGGAAGGCGGCCAACCCGGCTGGCAGAACTGAGCAGAAGCAGAACCGGCGTGCGAGGCGTGCTGGTGGCAGGCTTAGCAGGGGGTTGATAAAGAAACTGTTTGCGCTTCAGCGCGGCAAGTGCCCGTGTTGCAGTCTGCCGCTGGGCAATGACTACCACCTAGATCACAAGATGCCTTTGGCTCTTGGTGGCCGTAATGTGGATGACAACATGCAGTTGCTGCGTAAGTCTTGCAATTTGCAAAAGCACGCAAAGCACCCAGTAGATTTCATGCAGAGCCGGGGTTTCCTGCTCTGATCGTTTCCGCCCCAGCCAGACCCGCCAGAGCCACTTAATTGACAAGCTGGATCGTTCTGCGTCTGGGGCAACTAATTGGCAATCCGCCAATGTCAACGACCCTGCGGGGTCAGAAAGAGTGATATGCAAAACCAAGAATTCAGGGTGCGCCCTGTGATCCGTCACGCCGTTACCGAGTACACGCCAGCGCCGCCAAATTCAGCGGGCATGGGCAGTCAAGTTGTGGGCGAGTTTCCCAACGAGCAGATGGCCGAGAAGGTCCGCGAGGCGCTGGAGTTCCAGGCTGCGCCCCGGGCGTTCGTTGCCGTGCTTAGCACTTTCGAGCCAGAAACAAGGGCTATGTACTTCCAGTCGGAAGAAGATGCCGAAAAGTTCCGCCGAGGCGAGGACCGGACATGGCGGATATTCAGCCAAGTGGTCCCGCCGCAACACTAATTCTCCTTGGCTCCCGCAAAGAGCCTTAGCCCCCGCGCTGACCATCGGCCCGGGGGCTTTCTTTCATGACAGCTCAACGTGAGAGCCTCCTTGCCGCTACCCCACGGTTATCACGGGAGGGGTGAACGGTACAGCCCAGCGCATCTAGCGTAATCCGATGGGCTTTTATTCACGGACACGGCGAGAGCCACCCGAAAGACCTTTATGCCTGAAAAACAATCAAAGAAATCGACCGGCAAGGGCGGAGCAAGGCCTGGCGCTGGTCGCCCTAAAGGCGCAGTGGATAAGGGTAATGCCATGATCCGCGAGATGATTGTGCAGGCCTTGGACGAGGTGGGCGGTGTGCAGTACCTGGCAACGACTGCCAGAAGTCACCCAGCGGCCTTCCTTGGCCTCATTGGCAAGGTAATGCCTGTCCAGCTAGAAGGTGGCGGTGGCGGGCCCGTGGTGACCCGCATAGAGCTGGTGGCCCTTGGCAGCCGTACAGCTTGAGATTGTCCCGGTCCTCATTCCGGTATTTGAGGGTGAGGCTGACGTAAGAGGGGCAGAGGGCGGGCGGGGATCGGGCAAGACTCGCAGCTTCGCCAAGATGATTGCTGCCAAGGGTTACATGTTCGGCAAAGCTGGCATCAAGGGCATTCTGCTCTGTGGCCGGCAGTTCATGAACTCGCTTGAGGACAGCTCCCTGGAGGAGTGCAAGCGGGCCATTGAGGAGGAGCCTTTTCTCGCTGAGTATTACGAGATCGGAGACAAGTTCATAAAAAGCAGGGACGGGCGAATTCAGTTCGTCTTTGCTGGCCTTGACCGCAACATTGCCAGCATCAAGTCCAAGGGGCGGATTTTGGTCTGCTGGGTCGATGAGGCTGAGCCGGTAACAGATGAGGCGTTTACGACGCTGATCCCCACTCTGCGCGAGGAGGGGGAGGACTGGAACGCCGAGCTTTGGGTGACGTGGAACAGGAAACGCAAGACCGCAGCAGTTGAAAAGCGGTTTGCGAACTCCAAAGACCCGCGAATCAAGATTGTCAAATGCAACTGGCGGGATAACCCAAAATTCCCCGCCAAGCTGGAGCGCGAGAGGCTGAGGGATCTTGAGGAGCGGCCGGAGCAGTACCCGCATGTGTGGGAGGGCGACTTTGTAACGACGCTTGAGGGCGCTTACTTCGCCAAACATCTGCTCAAGGCCAAGACTGAAAACCGCATAGGGTTCTTCCCAGCTGATCCGCTGATGACGATTCGCCTGATGTGCGATATCGGCGGAACTGGGGCAAGGGCTGACGCCTTCACCATCTGGGCAATGCAGTATATTGGCCGCGAGATACGGGTGGTGAACTATTACGAGGCTGTGGGCCAGCCGGTTGACGCGCATCTAGCCTGGTGCCGGTCGCAAGGCTACACACCGGACCGGGCGCAGTTCTGGCTACCTCACGACGGCTCGACGCAGGACAAGGTGTTTGATGTGTCCTACGAGTCCACGCTAAAGGCTGCAGGGTATTCGGTAGACGTAGTGCCCAACCAGGGCAAGGGCGCCGCAATGGCTCGCATTGAGCGGGTGCGCGAGGTGTTCCCGCAGATCAGGTTCCACGAAGAAACAACAGCAGCCGGCCGCGACGCATTGGGCTGGTATCACGAAAAGCGCGATTTGGAGCGCGGCATTGGGCTAGGCCCTGAGCATGACTGGGCAAGCCACGGAGCAGACGCTTTCGGGTTGGGCTGTGTCGTGTGGCAGGAGCCCACGGTAAGCGCTCCGATCAAGTACCCGAGGCTGACAAACGGCTAAACAAACAAAGGCAGCGCTGAGAAGCGCCCCGATACATGGCAAAACCGACCCCACTAACTGACGATGACCTGAAGGCGCTAGCCAACCAAGAGTTGCGCAACGCTGTGGGGTATTTCGGCGGGAAGCTGGCCGACCAACGGCGCAAGGCTGAGATTTACTATCTCGGACTGCCGAAGCTGGATCTAGCCCCCCCCGAGGTTGAGGGCCGGTCTACCTACGTCGCTACGGTGGTGCGCAACACCATCCTTTCGATGATGCCGGCGCTGATGGCAAAGTTTGTCGGCGGTGACAAGGCCGTCGAGTTTGAGGCCGCTCAGAAGGGTGACGAGCAGAAAGCCGCGCAGTGTTCCGATTACCTGAACTACCTGTTCATGAAGAAGAACAACGGGCACGCGATCTGCTCGACGTGGTTCAACGACGCGCTGCTGCAGAAAAACGGCATCATCAAGGTCTGGTGGGATACCCGGGCTGAGGAAAAGCGCGAGGAATACAAGGCGCTGAGCGACGTAGAGCTTGCCCAGATCATGGAAGACCCCGAGGTCGAGGCGCTGGAGCAGTCCAGTTATCCAGATGAGGAGGACGCCAAAGCCCGCGCCCAGGCTCTGGAGCAGATGGCCCAGCAGCTTGAGCAAGCTATGCAGGCCGCACAGCAGGGCAACCCGCAGGCACAGCAGGCTGTTCAGCAGATTCAAGCGCAGATGGCGCAGATTCAGGCCCAGCCGCCCGCCATGCTGTACGACGTGGCATTCAAGCGCTCGCAAAAAGGCGGCAAGGTTGCTATTGACAACGTCCCGCCAGAAGAATTCCTGATCTCCCGCGAGGCAAAGAGCATCGCAACCGCCAGGATGACGGGTCACCGGGTGGCACGTACTCTGTCTGAGCTGCGCTCCATGGGATACAAGAATGTTGACGATATCGGCTCCGACGACGCAGCCGCCTCGCTGAACGCTGAGCGCATCGAGCGCTTGGGCTATGACGATGAGTTTGCATCTATCGGCCTGGACAGCTCTGGTGACGATTCCCAGCGCCTGGTGTGGCTCAATGAGCTGTATCTCCGCTGCGACTACGACGGCGACGGAATCGCCGAGCTGCGCAAGGTGGTGGTAGCCGGGAATGTGCTGCTGGACAATGAAGAGGTCGATTGCTCGCCCTTCATCAGCATTACGCCGGTTCCGCTGCCACACAAGTTCTTTGGCCTGTCCATCGCCGATCTGGCCATGGAGTCGCAGAAGGTGATGACAAACACCATCCGCGCCCAGCAGGACAACATGTTCCTGCAGGTCAATGGCCGATATTTTGCTGAGGAAGGGCAGGTCAATCTTGACGATCTGCTGACCTCCCGCCCGGGTGGCATTGTGCGCATCAAAAAGGCGGGCGCCGTCGGCCGGCTGGATCAAGGTAGCGGCGATCTGCGCTCATCGTCCGAAATGATGCAGTGGCTTGAGATGGATCTCGAGCAGCGCACAGGCTGGACCCGATACAGCCAGGGGAATGACTCAAAAGCCCTGAACCAGACCGCTACCGGCGTGCAGATCATCACCAACAAGGGTGATATGCGGGTTGATTTGATCGCCCGCAACTTTGCCGAGGGGTTTGTCGAGTTGTTCCGCATGCTGCTCAAGCTGACCAGCCAGCATCAGGACAAGCGCACCGAAATGCGCATTGGCGAGGAGTGGACGGAGATTGACCCCCGCGAGTGGCGCAACATGTTCGACGTAAATATCAACGTCGGCTTGGGCATCGGCTCGAAAGAGGAGCAGGTTCAAAAAATGATGGCGCTTGCCCAGCAGCAAGCCCATGTGATGGCGATTGGTGTTGCAGACCCTGAGCGCGTCTACAACATGCAGTGCGACATTACCAAGCTGATGGGGCCGAAAGACCCGGACAGGTACTTCAACAACCCGAAGAAGAACCCGCCGCCTCCGAAGCCTGACCCGAACGCCGCACAGATGCAAATTGAGCAGATGAAGCTGCAAAGCGCCGGCCAGATTGAACAGATGAAGCAGCAGTTTGCCGCGCAATCCGCCGAGGCCCAGCGCCAGCAGGAAGCGGCGCTTGAGCAAATGCGCATGAAGATGCAGGCCGAGGTGGACAACAACCGCCAGCGAGCCGAGGCAGAGCAGCAGACCATGAAGATGCAGCAGGAAGCGCAATTGCAGGCGCTGGAGGCCTCCTACAAGGACCAGCAGCACGCAAGGGACATGGAATTCCAGCGCTGGAAGGCTGAGCTTGACGCCTCCGTGAAGATCCAGGTTGCCAACATCGGCAGCAAGTCCAAGCTGGACGACGCAGCAACGCAAACCGCTACCGCTGAGGTGGCGCGAGAGGTTCAACAGTAATGGCCGATGACAGCACCCGACTGAAGAAGTTTCTCACCGATCAGGAGGAGGCTGTAGCGCTTGCCCGCAGCACGCCAGACGGCAGTAACTCGGTGCGTATTGATGCGATGAATGTTGCGCTGTCTCTAGCTCACTCCAATGCAATTGCGGCAGACAAGATCGTCACGATGGCGGAACTTCTGAAAAACGCAGCCGCCGCAGAACAGTATTTGAGAGGACCTGACAGTGGAGCTTGAAAAGCGCATTTACAACGCAGACCGCGCCCGCGAAGTCCTCGAAAACGAGGCTTACCAGCAGGTCTTTACCGACTACAAAACGGAGATCACCAAACAATGGACGGAATCACCCGCAAGGGACCAGGAAGGCCGCGAAAAGCTGTGGCTGATGCTGTCAATGCTGAACAAGCTGGAAGCAATGCTGCAGACGTCGCTGGACACGGGCAAGCTGGCACGGGAGGAGCTAAAGCACAAGCAGACGCTGGCGGACAGGGCAAAGGACGCGCTGGAAGCCCTGCGGGGCTGAGCTATGACGAGGTTGTTGCTGCGGTAATGGCCGTCAACAGCCCGGATCACCGCGTTTCCTGCATTTTCCACCCGGAAGGCTCAGTTTCTGCCATAGAAACACCGAGGTTCGGCGGCATCCGCGTTGAAGTCGGCCCTGCCGGTTATCAATTGAACACAGGCGAGAAGATCACCCTGTAACGCTTTCGGGTAGACGCCTACCCATCGGGCCTCCGCAGTGATGCGTGCCGTAGCCACCTCTGGCGGACTGGAGGGGTGGTTTTGTGGAGTAACTAGTGGACACGTCTTCGACACCCACCGGCTCGGAAACGAGCAATGAAAGCCTGTCACCTGACCAGGCCGGAGCAGCATTCACCGCAATGCTTGACCCCGTAGAGCCCCCCAAAAAGGAGGGCGCGGACGCTGCAGCGGAGCCAGTAGAGGGCCAAGAGCCCGAAGCCGGCAACAACGCAGCGGAGGAGGGCGATGACGCCCAACTGTCTGAGGAAGAGGGCGCCGAGATCGTCACCGTCTTAGTTGACGGCAAGCCGGTCGAGTTGACCAAAGCCCAGATAGCAGAGGCCCACAAAAGCGGGCTTCGACAGGCTGACTACACGAAGAAAACGACGGAACTGGCTGAGCAGCGTAAAGCGGCTGAGGCGGAAACGGCAAAAGCTCGTGATGAACGCAACCAGTACGCGCAGAACCTGCAAAGGAATCAGGCGCTGCTGGAAGCAACGCTGCAAGAGCAGCAAAAAATTGACTGGCAAGCCCTTTTGGACTCGGACCCTGTCGAGTATCTGAAGCAGCAGCACCTCGCGCAATCGAGACAAGCAGCGCTGCAGCAGACACACCAGGAGCTGCAAAAAGTCCATGAGCTTGCCAAAGCCGAGCAGGAAACAAGCTTCAAGAAGCATTTGGAGAGCCAGCGGGAACAACTCCTCGCCAAGGTTCCCGAGTGGAAAGACGAAGCGAAGATGAAAGCCGGCACCGCTGAAATCAAAGCGTACCTGAAAGCCGCAGGCTACACGGACGCAGAAATTTCAACCGTACATGACCACCGAGCCGTCCTCAACGTGCGTAAGGCGATGCTTTACGACCAGATGATTGCCAAGGCATCCGCAGCCGCCAAGAAAGTGCAGCAGCTCCCCCAGCGGGTCGAGCGTGCAGCCGGTGGCGAGAGCGGAAGCATCGACAAGCGAACGACTGCATTCCAGAAGTTCAACAAGTCGGGCAGCGTCGAGGACGCCGGGGCATTGTTCTCATCAATTCTTTAAACGTCGCGAGACGCAGGAAACCATCAAATGGGCGCACCTACCAATACATTCCTCACAACCGCCGCAATCGGCAACCGTGAGGATCTGAGCGATATCATCTATCGCATTTCCCCAACTGTCACCCCGCTGCTGAACATGGCGGCCAAGGGCAAGGCCGAAGCAACGCTGCACGAGTGGCAAACCCAAGACCTGGCATCGGCAGCCGCCAATGCACAGGCCGAGGGCGACGACGCTGTTGCTGTGGCTGTTACGCCTACTGTACGACTGTCCAACCGTACCCAAATCTCCAGCAAGACGGTTTCCGTCGCTGGCTCGCAGCAGGCTGTCAACGCAGCTGGTCGCAAGGACGAGATGGGTTACCAGATGGGCCTGAAGTCGCTGGAGCTGAAACGCGACATGGAGTTCGCCCTGACGCAGAACGACGTGACCGCCACTTCGCCACGTCAACTGCGCGGCCTGCTGGGCTGGGTGGTGGACAACACCTCCAACGGCGGCGGCACGCTCGCCAGCTACGTCAACAACACCGGTAACACCAACGGCACGGCCCGCGCTTTCACCGAAGCGCAAGTCAAGTCGGTCCTGCAACTGCAGTACACCGCAGGCGGCGAGCCCAACGTCATCATGGTTCCGCCTCTGGCGAAACAGACGTTCTCGACCTTCACCGGCAATGCAACGCGTATGGACAAGAGCGAAGACAAGACGCTGACCGCTGCGGTTGACGTCTATATCTCCGACTTCGGTGAGTTGAAGGTGGTCCCGAACCGCTTCCAGCGCACCCGTGACGTGTTCATCCTGCAGTCCGACAAGCTGGCTGTTTCCTACCTGCGCCCGTTCAAGACGACCGACCTGGCGAAAACCGGCGATGCCGACCGCAAACAACTCATCGTGGAATACACGCTGGAAGTGCGCGCACCGAAGGCCCACGGCGCCGTCTACGACATCAGCTAAACAACAGGGGAGGGCTTCGGCTCTCCCCGATTAAACGGAGCTAAAAATGGGTACAAATTTACGCCAACGCGCTGACGGCGGTGTCGGCTTTGTGACGGATTCAACCTCTGAAGAAGTCGCCTCTTTTGGCGGCATTTACAGGGGTTGGAAGGTCGCGAAGGTCGCTCTTGCCGGCGTCTCCGCTACAACTGGTGGTGCGCTGTTCTCTTGGGCCAACCCCGAGGGTCAGACGATCATCATCAGCCGTGTCCAAGTGGACATTACGACCAAATCAACCGGCGCTGCTGCTGGTGACTTTGGTGTTGCCGCCAACGGCACGACCTCAGCCGACAACTTGATTGACGGTTACGCCTTGGGCGGTACTGAAAAGGTTGTGGACACCATGCTGACGGCTGATCTCGGAACCAACGGCAAGGTCAACCAAAAAATGACCTCCAGCCAGTTCCTGACCGGCACGGGCGCGGCCACGACTGCCGGCCTGGTGGGTAGCGTTTACATCCACTACTACCTCGCCTGATCCAGGCCCCTCCGGGGGCCTTTCTTTTTCCTAACGCTGCGAAGCGCCGGAGCAAAAATGGACAACTTCCTCACGGTCACCGTCACGGGTGTATCGATTACCACGGGTGCGGCCTCGTCTGGCGGCACTCTGCCCAACGCTTCCAGCGGCGAAGTCCCGCGTTACGTCCGCGTGGCCGCCAGTGCTGCCGCGTGTGTCCGCATCGGTGCTGGTGCGCAAACCGCAGTAGCCACTGACATGCTGGTTCAGCCAGGCGACGCCGTGATCATGGCCGTCCCCCGTGGCTGCACGCATGTTGCTGCAATTCAGCTATCGGCGGCTGGCATCGTCATCGTCACCCCGCTTGAGGATTGCTAAATGAGCGGGATGCAGACACAGCTTCACGTCAAGGACGACGTGATGGTGGTGCAGAACACCCAAGACTGCACGCCATACCTTGAGCGGACCCAGGCCCTGCACAAAGAGGGCTATCACGGTTCCAGCGACTTCAAGCACGCGGCCAGCATCCCCAACGTTGTCATCGAGAACTACATCAACCAGAAGGGCATTACCTTTCAGGAGTGGATGGCTAATCCCGTCCACATCAAAGCTGTCCTTAATGACCCTGATTTGCGGGCCTTCCGCATCTGGCCGGGGCGCGTCTAAATGGCACTCGCCAACTACACCGATCTGATTGCTTCGGTTGCCTCATGGCGCAATCGCACCGATCTGACGGCGCAGATGCCCGACTTTGTGGCCCTGGCTGAAAGCCGGATTGCGCGTGATTTGAAACTGCGCAAGCAGAACACGGCCGGGACCATCTCAACCTCTGCCAGCACCCGCGCTGCAGCCCTGCCGACTGACTGGATCTCATTCGAGAGCCTGAACGTCGATGGCAGCTCGGACAGCCAGTTGCGCTTTGTGTCCATGGAGTATCTGGACCTGCAGTTCCCTGAAAACGGCTTTTCGGGCAAGCCATTTGTCTATTCCATCGAAGGCGACAACGTCATGTTTGGCCCGATGCCGGACGACGTTTACACCATCAACGTCAACTATCTTGCCCGGTTCCCGGCGCTGCAGGCCAATTCGACTAACTGGCTGATGACCAATCATCCAAACGTGTACCTGTATGCGTGTTTGCTGGAGGCTTCGCTGTTCATCATGGACGACGAAGGCGTAAAGAAGTGGGGCGCCTTGTACGCAGCGGCAGCCAAGGACGTGCAGGACTTTGATGACCAGTCAACCCATAGCGGCTCGACCATGAGGGTGCGCGCTGCATGACACCCATTGCCGGATTCTCGCCAGATGCCGACCGCATGACGCCGGGGATATTCACGGACTGCTCCAACGTGATTCCCTATGAGTCCGGCTATCGCGGGGCTCCGACGCCTGTAGCAACGGCTGTAGCGGCTCTGGCGGCTGAATGCCGGGGTGCAGTTGTGGCGACACAGCTTGACGGGACGCGCAGGATCTTCGCAGGCACCCAGACGAAGCTGTATGAGCTGGGCACAACGACCTGGACAGACGTAAGTTCGGGCACTTACACCGGATCGAGCGAAACGCGCTGGAGCTTCTGCCAGTTTGGCAACACGACTATCGCCAGCAATCTGATTGACGCCATGCAGTCCTCTGCATCAGGCGCGTTTGCTGCGATTGCCGGGGCACCGAAGGCAAAGATTGTTGTCAGCGCGTCGAATAATTTTGTTGTCGTCTTCAACACGGACGACGGCACTTACGGAGCATCCCCCGACCGCTGGTGGTGCTGCGCGCAGAGCGACCAGACTAGTTGGACGCCCGCTGTTTCTACGCTGGCTACTACCGGCCGCCTGGTTGCGGTTGAAGGGGCCATTCAAGCAGCTCTGACCTTGGGTGACTACGTGGTCGCTTACAAGCAGCGCGCCGTGTTCGTCGGGATTTTCGTTGGAACGCCGGTTGTGTGGCAGTGGAACTTGGTCCCCGCTGGTGAGGCTGGCGCGGTAGGTCAAGAGGCTGTGTGCGACATCGGCGGCGCTCACTTCTTTGTGTCAAACGACAACTTCTGGCTGTTCGATGGCACCCGGCCTGTCGCTATCGGCACCGGCAAGGTCCGTCAGTGGTTTCTGAACAACTCCAGCCCGACCTACCGTTATCGGACAAAAGCGATTTACGACAAGCAGAACAGCCTGGTACGGGTGCATTTCCCGTCCAATGGATCGACTGGGCAGTGTGATTCGACCCTCGTTTACCACATCCTTAAAAAGGAGTGGGGCCGTAATGACACGACGATTGAAGCGCCTCTGAACTACATCGTTCCCGGCGTGACGATTGACGGCATGGACGCCTACTCGGCAACCATCGACGGGTTGCCCGATGTGTCTTTCGACTCGCAATTCTGGCTGACTGGCGGACAGACTCCGGCCTATTTCAACACCTCGCACCAGTTGGTGACGCTGACCGGACCCACGGCTGACTCCAGCTTCACGACTGCGGATATGGGCAATGACGACGTGGTAACGGTCATTGAGCGGTTCCGGGTGCGGTTTGAGAGTTCGCCCACGACAGCAAGCGCAACCGGCTATTTCAAGATGAACGAAGGCGACGCTCTGACAACGGGGGCGACCAACGCCATTAACGACGGCAAGTTTGACCTGCGCCAGTCCGGACGATTCCACCGCGTGACGGTAAGCATGACCGGCGATCACAAAGAGTACGCCTTTGACGGCCTGCCCAAGAAGGTGGGGATGCGATGAGGCTCCCGGATATCCCGACGCTGCCGCAGAACCCGGACACGGCTTATGCGGTTGAACTGAACCGCGTCCTTGTCCGTTTGCTGCAGCAGACCTTCCAGAAGCTGAACCAGCTATCGGACGGGCGGATTTCGGCTTGCGACCTGACTGCAACGGCAGTCCCGACAAGCGGCATGTACGCAAAGGGCGATTTTGTCCGCAATAGCGCGCCTACAGAGCTGGGTACGGCTAGCAGCAAGTACGTGATCACAGGCTGGATCTGCACGGTTGGCGGCACCCCGGGCACGTTCGTCCAGGCGAGAGTTTTAACAGGAAACTGACATGGCAACCAATCCCTACACATCCAGCGACAACCCCTACCTGACGCCCGCTATCGATGCCGCGCAGGGCGATATCGTCCGCAACTACAACATGACGACACAGCCGGCCTACAACTCGGCAATGGTCAAGTCCGGCAGCTTCGGCAATTCCGGCGTGCAGCAGTTGAACGAAAACGCGCAGTTGAACCTGCAAAAGTCGCTGGGCGATGTGTCCAGCACCATGCGCAATAACGACTACCAGTTCAACAACCAATTCAACCGAGCCCTTTACAACGACGCCTACGGACAGAACCAGCAGAACCTGCAGACCGGTCTGGGCCTGCTCGACCGTATGCAGGCTTACGACACAACGGCCACCGGTAACGCCACGACCCAGCAAAACACGCCACTGAACTACTGGCAACAGTTCAGCCAGGGCGCGAACAGCTTGGGACAGGGCTACGGAACTTCCACCGGCTCAATGAGTGGAGGCGGCTCCAATCCATGGGTCCAAGCGCTCGGTGGCGCTCAACTGGGATCAGCGATGTGGAAGGGCGGCGGAGCAAATGCGGCCGGCTTTGGCACCAGCGGTAATTACTACGGCGGCAGCAGCTACGACCCTTACGCGGCCAATTACGAAAACAGCATGGACCGTGGGCAGATTCTCTGATGAATATCCAGCATCACTTTTTGCCCAGCCTCTATTTAAAAGAGGTTCGTATCGCAGCAGGGAGCATCGAGGCCAAGCATACGCATAAATTCAACCATCTCTCAATACTTGCAGAGGGCTCTGTCCTGCTGACGGTGGACGGCGTGTCTACATGCCACACGGCGCCAGATTACATCATGGTCCAAGCTGGAAAAGAGCATGTCGTCAGCGCACTGACGAACGTTCTTTGGTACTGCACGCATGTCACTAGTGAAACCGACCCCGAAAAGGTCGATCACGTTTTAATTAAGGAGCACTGATATGCCATGGATTGGACCAGCAATTGGAGTCGTTGGAGGCTTGCTGAGTGACAGCGGGGACAGCGGCCAGCAACAGCAGCAAACCGTGTCAAAAGATCCATGGTCTGCTGCCGCACCGTGGCTCAAGCAAAACCTGCTTGACGGGCAGACCCTGCAAGCGCAGTACACGGCCCAGCCATTCAACGCGCAACAGACGCAAGGCTACAACAACCAGTTCGCCAATGCGGACTACATGCGCAACCTGACGGGGTCGGTTCTTGGCCAACTGAACAACTCGCAGTATTTCGACCGCAGCAACCCATACGCCAAGCCACAAACCTTCCAATTTCCCAACCCCCAGCAAATCACGGCACAGCCGACCTATGCGCAGGCCCCCATGCCCGCGCAGATCGCGCCACAGTCTGCGCCCGTACAGGCCGCACCTCAAATGTCCGCAGCAGATGCCGCTTTTGAACAGTGGCTTGCGGGTAATGGGCAGTGGAACGCGGCCGTTGCTGGCGGCCCTGACGTCGTCAAGCAGCAGGCCCGCAGCTATTACGACACGTTCTATTCGCCACAGGGTCGCGCAATTGGCGACGGCGGCACACCCAGCGGCGGAGGTTACTAAATGGCCGGTCTGCTCGATGCACTGAACACCGATGAAGCCCGCCTAGGGCTTGGTTTGCTCGCGGCCGGTGGCTACTCGCCGACACCTATGAGCTTTGGACAGCGCGTTTCCTCTGCCTTCCAGGGCATGGATGCGCGCAAACAGGATCAGCTCAAATCCAAGCTGATGCAGTCACAACTGGACGAAAACGCCAGTCAGGCAGCACTTCGCCAGCAGCAGCTTGCGATGTCAAAGCGCCAAATGGATATGCAAAACAGCCTGCTCGGATTCGGCGCGCCTGCTCAGGGCTCTGCCATGTCGGCCGGCATGGGTGGCGCCCCCTCGCAAGTGCCCCACGGCGATCTGCTCGGCACGCCACAGACCGCCCAGCAGCCTCAGCAACCGCAACAGGCTCAGGGCGGGCTTGACGCCATGTCCAAGCAGTACGGCATCCCCGCCGAGGCGCTGAAGTATGACCTTGTTTTCAACGGCGGCAAGGGCATCGCTGAAATGGTTGCCAAGCGCGGCACGCCAGATATGCAGGTAAGCAATGGCTACGCCTACGACAAAAACAAGATCGGCGCGGGCTATCTGCCCAGCATGACGACCTCGACCACCGGGCAAACCAGCATGACGCAGATCGGCTCGGACGGGATGCCTATCGTGTCGGCCCCACGCGGTGCGCTGGAGACTTACGGCGCATACAAGGCCGCAGACGCTGGCATGAAGCCAATCAAGGTCTACAACCCAGCAACGGGCCGCGAGGAGTACACCTCCGAGGCCGCAGTGGTCGGAGCGCCGACCCCAAACCGTGGCGAGGCGGGTATGCGCGTGGCTGCACAGGGCAACATGGGGCCAGATCCAGCCGCTATCCAGCGCGAGCTTGCACAGGCTACGGCAGACCTTGGGCGCGTCACCGACCCATCCAGCAAGGCGCAATTGCAGGCCTACATCGTTGATCTGCAGGGCCAGGCGCAGCGCGCTCCGGCAGCCGGTAATATGGCGGCCGGTCCTTCGGCTCAAGAAAAGCTGTCCAACGAAGCTGGCGGGAAGATCAACGAAACATGGCTGAAAACCAGCTATGAGCCGGTCAAGATTTCTGGTGATGCGGCCAACGACATGCTGACAAACGTTCAGGTGGCCCGCCAGTCGATGCGCGCCATGCCAGGCGGTACTGGCTGGGGTGCAGAGGCCAAAGCCACTGGCGCGGCCATCCTGTCCAGCCTTGGTGTCGCCCCGAAAAACGCCGAACTTTACGCCAGCAATGCGCAGACTTTCCAAAGCGCATCTATGAGCAACCTGCAAACGGTCCTCAATGCCGCCAAAGGCCCGCAGACAGAAGGCGACGCCGACCGTGCAGGAAAGACCTTTGCCCAGCTCAAAAACACGCCGCAGGCCAATGAGTTCATTCTTGATCTGTCCGAAGCGAAAGCCCAGCGGGACCAGATGAAAGCGCAGTTTTACGAGCAGGCTTTGCCAATTGCTCGCGCCAAGGGTGATCTGCAAGAGGTTGACCGTGAATGGCGGAAACGGTCGCCGTCCGTGTTCAACATGCCTTCTATGAAAAAGTGGGGCGCCAAATGAACGACTACGACTCGGCATTTACTGCTGCGTCAGGTGCCGTGCTGTCGCCAAAGCAGCCATCGAGCGATTACGACAGCATTATGCAGTCGGTCATGCCAAAGGGTGCAGGGCCGGCGGCAACGGGGAGGCCGGCTGCAGACAGCAACGGCGCCTCAGGTTCATGGGGGGTCAACGGCCCATCACGGCTAGAGCGCATCGGCAAGGGCATGCGCGACCCCGTCGATGGCGCTGCTCAGTTGCTGACAAACGCGCTGCCGTCCGGCCTTGTCTCATCCGTCAACAGTGCGAACAACTGGCTGGCCGATAAAACCGGCTTGCTGGGCCGTTTGCCTGAAGGTGGGGTAGATGCTCAGGTCAAGCAGCAGGAAGCCGCCTATCAAGCCGCACGAGGCCCTGACGCGGGCTTTGACGGTTACCGGGTGCTGGGCAACATCGCCAGCCCTGCAAACGTAGCTATTGCATCCGGCACGCCTCTTGCCGCCTCACTTGCTGGCCGCGTCGGCTTTGGAGCGCTGAGCGGCGGCGCATCTGCTGCAATGAACCCCGTTATTGGTGACGATTTTTGGGCCGACAAGGCAAAACAAACCGGCACGGGGGTTCTGTTTGGAGGTGGTCTGCCGATGGTGACCGGCGCCATAGGCCGCATGGTCAGCCCCAACGCCTCAACAAATCCTAACCTCCAGCTTTTGAAAGACGCCGGAGTTAAGCCCACCGTGGGCCAATCGCTCGGGGGTTGGGCGAACACGGCGGAAGAAAAGGCTATGAGCCTGCCCATCATGGGTGATGCAATTTCCTACGCCCGGGGCAACGCTCGCGAGCAGTTCAACCGGGCGGCGATTAATCGCGCTGTAGCCCCTATCGGTGAAAAAGTTGATGAGGTCGGACAGGCCGGAATCCAGAAGGCCGGGGATTTGCTCAGCAAGTCCTATGGCGACGCAATCAACAAGGTCAAAGTCGTTAAATTCGACAACCAGTTTGCGACCGATGCCGCCCAACTGCGCAGCATGGCGCAGAACATGACGCCACAGCTTGCAAAACGCTTCAATTCGACCATGGACGAGGTCCTGTCACCCAAGATCGCCGCCAATGGCTCAATGCTGGGTGCGACCTACAAACAACTGGACAGCAAATTGGGCCAGGAAGCTGCGAAGTTTGGCAAATCGTCCGACCCGCTGCAGCAAGAGCTGGGAGACGCTTACAAGCAGCTCCAGGCGCTGCTGAAAGACCAAGCCGCCCGCAGCAATCCAGGCTTTGCTGAAGCGCTCAAAAAGGCCGACAAAGGCTGGGCTAATCTGGTGCGTGTGGAGGGCGCCGGGAAGGCTGCGCTCAACACTGAAGGCGTATTCACCCCGGGCCAGTTGAACGCGGCCGTTCGCCAAGCGGATAACAGCGTCAGGGGGCGGGCGGTTGGACGGGGCACAGCTTTGATGCAAGACCTCGGCAACGCTGGGCAACAGGTGCTTGGCAACAAGGTGCCAAACAGCGCGACGGCTGATCGCGCCATGCTCGCCGCTGGTGGTCTGGGTGCTTACTTCGTCAACCCGGCAATCCCAGCTGCTCTAGTTGGTGGTGCCGCGATGTATAGCAGCCCGGCGCAAACCGCGCTTCGCGCCATGGTAACTGCGCGCCCACAGTACGCCCAGTCTGTAAGCGATGCGCTGCTCAAAGCATCGCCCGCTCTCATCCCTGGCTCTGCTCAGGTAGGTCTTGGTCTTTTGAACTAGGTAAACCCAAATGGGCATTGCGGCCCCGGTAATCGCGGCACGCATCCATTGGTCTTCGGTCATTTCGACATTTTATTGCAGCAAGCCACCTCCGGGTGGCTTTTTTATTGAAGGTAATTAATGCCAACTCCAACCGTAATAACCGACCTTGACCCGGTCGCAGCGAACAACTTTCCCGCAGGAAGTAACGCGCCCTCAGTGCTGGATGACGTTCAGCGTGCGCATGCTGCATTTATCCGGCAACTGCTGAACGCCACCCAGACGCAGGCTTACACCGCCTTCACCACTGGCGGCACGACAACCGCCTACACCCTCACGCCATCCCCGGCGATTGCCGCGCTCGCTGCCGGCCAGCGGTTCCGCGTCAAGTTCAACGCAGCAAACACAAGCACCACTCCGACCCTTGCAGTTTCCGGCCTCGCGGCTACGGCAATCAAGGTGTACGACGCGACCGGCGCAAAGGTCATCCCATCCATAGGCGGGCTGGCCTTGAACATGCTGGCAGATGTGGAGTATGACGGTACTGATTATGTTGTTTTGACGCAGTTGCCTGCGCCGGTTCCTTACCTTGCCCTTGGCGGTTGCACCATGTCAACCGCAGGCAGCTCTGCAACTATGAGTATTGCGGCCGGCCGCGCTGCGGACAGCACCGGATCTGTTCTGATGAGCCTTTCGGCCATTGCCAAGACAACCAGCGCGTGGGCTGTTGGGACGGCGCAAGGTGGCCTAGACACCGGGACCATAGCAAACAGCACCTGGTATCACTTCTACGTGATCCGCCGTCCTGATACGGGCGTGGTTGATGCGGTGTTTAGCACCAACGCAACGACCCCGACACTCCCGGCGAATTACACACAATACCGCCGCATCGGATCTGGCCGGACGAACGGGTCTGCTCAGTGGGTGAGCTTCGCTCAGTTGGGGGACACCTTCCTTTGGACCGCTGGCGTTCTGGACATTGACAGCGCAGCCTTTGTTGCCGCTTCGACCTTGTACACCATGTCCGTACCGCTCGGCATCAAGACAACAGTTCTGATGCAAGGATTTAAGACAGGCGTCGCCGGCATGGTCAACATCTGGTCCCCGGACATTGGCGCAGTTGGCGCATCAACAACCATTACACCGCTTGGCGTCCTGTATACGGACGGCTCCAGCCCTACCAGCATCAATCAGTTTTCGGCCCGCTCGAACACATCGAGTCAGGTCTATGGGGGCGCCACTGCGGGCTCGCAAGTGGTGAAGATCGTAACGCTTGGATGGGTTGATTCCCGTGGAAAGGACGCTTAAGTGATTGACGCTAAATCAGCATTCGGAATCCTGGCAGACGGCTCTGACGAGACGGCCAAGATCAACGCGGCCTTTGCTGCTGCCAACACAGCCAAGGAAAAGCTGCACTTTGGCCCCGGCACCTACGGTTGGGCCGGGACTGCTCCAATTGACGTGTGCTGCGACTTCGAGGGAGAGGGCGAGCAAAGCACGATCTTTAAGAACCTTTCGGATAACGTGCGGTTTTTCGATTTCCGCCCGGCGTCGCCCGGAAATCTCGGCTCTGCCTTCCGCAAGGGTTCGGGATTCATGATCGACCAGAACGGACGCACAAAATCCGCGATCAGGCTGAATACGCAGTTCAACAAGCTGCACGATGTGTGGATCAAGGACCACAAAAGCGGGCCTCAGGGTGAATATGCGCTCCACCTGACAAACGCAACCCTGGCTGATCTGCAGAACGTGCATATCAGCAATTCCGACAACTGCATGGCGATGGTGGACAGCTACTATGTCAACGGCCGGAACATGATGATCGAGCGTCAGAACGGTCGCGCATTGATGGCTCAGAACTGCGCGCAGACCCACTTTACCGGGCTTTATCTCGACAACGGGAATCCTTCATCTGTTGGGCAGACCGTACCCGAAGTCATGCTGATAAATGGCTGCAGCTCGTTTGTCGTCAGCGGGTTTTCAGCAGAACTGGCAAACAGCGGCTCGCTGATGAACAACGTTTTTGAGCCAGGTCAAGGTGATTGCAAAGCCTACTTCCTGTGCAAAGACTCGTTCAATGTCAGCCTGACTGGCGTGCGGGTTTTCCACTCTGCCGGGTCGCCGCCCGCGTATTTGTTCTACAGCAAAGACGGCTCCATGTTCTTGACTGACAACGAGTGGCATGAGGACACCGTAAATACGATCTACGCCGGTTGTTCCTCAAACAACAAGCAGCTTTCAGTGGTCAACATGACGACACACTATTCCGCCTCGGGCTCCAAGTACGGCGTCGCTGCCTTCTACGGCACGCCGCAAAGTTTGACTGTAAAAAATTGGAAGCACCGCGCTGGTGTTGTCACGCATCATTTTGGCAACGCCGTGAGCGTGCACGCCGAGCAGGTCTAACGGCGCAGGATGTAATGCAACACCCCGTCAATCTCGCCGTTTTTGAGCATGCCGATGTGCATAGCAACGCGGACAGACGCGATGTTGTCCGGCTTGATTTCGGCCCGCAAGTCGCCGTCGATCTTGGCAACAAGTTCCCGGACCATGGCTTTGGCAAGGCCCTGCCGGCGCTCGCACGGGGCGATTGTCCACGACAGCTCCTTTACGGAACCCTCAAGATCCGCCCGAACGGTGCCCACTGGCTTTCCTTCGCACTCCGCAACGAAAAGCTCACGCGCCGGGTTGTCCAGCGACTTGCGAAGCCATGCGATGTGATCCGACAGTTGAACGACTTCGCTGTTGAAGCTGCGCGCCCGGGTTTCCGAGTCATTGCGCCACGAAAGCAAAAGCTCCGCGTCCTTGAGGGTGGCCGGGCGAAGGGTGACGTTCATGCGGGATTCTATGCACCGGGTTTTGGCAAGTTCCAGCAAAAACCCTTAGTTGTAAATAAATCACAACAAATCGGGCCCGTCCATGCGCCGAATTCTATTCCCCTTTGCTGATAAGGACTGAGCCAGATGACCCGCTTTCTGCTGACATTAGTACTTTGCATGTATCTGCTTATGCCGCTTACAGGCTGGGCGCAAACCATCCTCAAAACGCCGCTGAGCTATTCCCTCCGGGAGTACGGCATGGTGCTGGCCGTCGCCATTCTGGGCGGCATAGCCAGCTTCTGGGGCAAGGTTCGGCGCGGCGAGCTTGCCCTGTTCAACATCAGCGCGCTGATCGGCGAGCTTTGCATGAGCGCCTTCGCTGGGTTGATGGCGTTCTACCTGTGCGAGTGGTGGGGAATGCCTCCCCTGCTCACTGCGGCGATTGTCGGCATGAGCGGGCACGCGGGCGCCCGGGGCTTGGCGTGGCTTGAATCCCTTGGTCAGAAAGTCCTTGAAAAGCGCCTTGGCATAGAACCGGAGCAAAAGAAATGACCCTTGACGAAATCATTCAAGACGCATATCTCCCCGCCATTGACTTGATTGGCGTGAAAGACACCCCGCAGGCTCGGGTGATGATGCTCGCCATCGGCTTGCAGGAAAGCCGCTTCCTGTATCGCCGACAGATGAACAACGGGCCGGCCACCGGGTTCTGGCAATTTGAATCCGGCGGCGGCGTGCGTGGCGTGCTGAATCACTCGGCCAGCAAGTACAAGGCGCACGACCTGTGCAAAGCCCGGGGCGTTGATCCTGTGACTGCGAAGGTCTGGGCACAGCTTGAGGCTGATGACGTGCTGGCGGCTGGTTTTGCCCGCTTGCTGCTGCTGACCGACCCGCGAGCATTGCCCGATGTATCGGATTCGGTCGGCTCGTGGGACTGTTACACGCGCAATTGGCGACCGGGCAAGCCGCACATTGACACATGGGCTGGTTTTCACCGGCAGGCGCGTGAGGCTGTGAAGTGACCGCGTTTCTGAACTGGCGCGTATGGGCCGCCATTGTCATGACCGCCGGCCTCGCGTTCACCCATTACACCGCCTACAAGTCCGGCAAGGGCGTTATCCGGGCCGCGTGGGATGCCGAGCGCCTGGAACAGAGCGAAGCCCTGCGCCGCGACGAAAAAGCCCGCACCATCAAAAACCAAGGAGTTGACCATGCCTATCAACAAAAAGAGCGCAAGCGTCTTGCTGCTGCTGCCGCTACTGCTGACCGCCTGCGGGAGTACGAAGCCGCCCTTGCTAGCGCCACCGCAAATCCCGCCACCACCAGCGGCTCTGATGGCCCCTTTGCCGCAATCGCCGGTGAATGTGCAAGAAAGCTTGTCTTACTGGACGACCACGCTCAAAAACTGGCGGGCACAGCAAGCGCTCTGCAGGACTACGCCCGAGAAGTGTGTGTGATGCCCTAGGGCTTCTTGCGCGACCTCAGCCACCAGATCACGGCGCCGACGACGATCACGGCTAGCAGGCCCCATTCGAGCATTGACATATCGCTAAGAGGTTTCATGGAGAACTCCAAGAGTAGCCCTCCAACTTAGCACCCCGGGGCGGTCTGTGTTGTGATTAATCCACCGATTGCGCGTGCGGTCTGTTGGGTGTATTCGCGGGCGCGGGGGTTATACGGTTGCCTGTTTTCTGGCAAGTTCTAGCAATCGCGGGTCCGCCTTAGTCAGCACATCCAGCAACAGCCGTTTTTCCTCAAGGTACGTTACCGCGAACTTCGGATCGTGCTTGACAATGCTGGACGTGTTGCTGATTAGGTCCGCGCATTTGATGGTTTGCACCCATGCAGCCGAGTCGCCAAGCCTGATGCGGGAGGCGGCTTTTCTTTCGGCCCTATTTCCTGTTTCCATGTCTGAAAGTCGCTGCACGCCTACGGCTACAGTGCCCCCAAAGCGTCGCGTGAGATCCCAAACATCAACGCCTTGGTCTTCCATGCAATCATGTAGCCACGCCACCGCAATCATGACCTCAGCATGCGCAACGGTTGAGACAATCCCGGCAACCTCGGCTAAATGGTCAACATAGGGATTCTCAGTATATTTGCGGACTTGGTCCTTGTGGACCTCGCGGGCAAACATCATCGCTTCGTATGCAACTCCCATCACTCACTCCTTAAAAACTTTGGAATCACGCAACCAAGCCCCGCGCAGATGCTGGGGTGTTTTGGGTGACTTTGGAATATGCAGAATAGCTGCTTTCCGCATGTTTATTGGGTTTTGACTCCGGCCTGTCACGCCGGGGGTCGAGCTCGACTTTCGCGGTAACCAACCTCGGCAAACCCGCATGCTGCCGTGCTTAATTGGCAGGCATTCGTTACCGCCGATCGGGCTACAGGCCGCGCCAGCATTGGAACGATACACAAGATTGTGATTCCTGTTGTCGTGGGTTCGAGCCCCATCAGCCACCCCAGTTAACTTGTTGATTTCATTGAAGTTTCTCACTTCGCACTGTTGAAATCCACAGCGCGAATTACCGTCAAAGTTACCACGGCGGTAATGCGAGCTCACAGCGATCGCCTATTCTGCACGGTTTCACGATCGTAAATCGTGGCTGTCGTGGCTTGGTTCTTGTGCAAATTGGCATGTTCGCCCGTCCGGGCCTTGTGCTGTGTTGCATAAAACGCACGCAAGTCGTGGAAGGTGAATTGCTGGGTTATCACACCGGCCTTGAGCGCCGCCGATCGCAGCTTGCCCCACATCCCCTTGAAGCCCGATCGCGTGTACGGGTTGCCGTGCCGGTTCGGGAAAACGGTCAGGCAGTCGTCTTTCCTGCGAGCTCGCATGCGCTCGATGAGCTCGGCCATCGCCGGGGAAATCTCCACCTTGTCCACAATGACCGGCGCACCTTGCCGCTGCTTGGCCCGAACAATCCTGATTTCAGCCTCCCCAATGTACGGCCAAGTCATGGGTAAAAACTCGATTTGGCGCGGGCCGGCCAGTGATGCGAACTCAGCCGCCATCACGATCGTGACCCACTGCCCGCCCTTTTCGTAGGCAAACTTCACCAGCGCCTGAATCTGGGCGAGCTCCGGGGCCACCCGGCGCGGTGTTTCCTTGTTCCTGCGGATCTGCTTACAGGGGTTCACATCGAGCTCGCCGCGCTCGATCGCCACGTTCAACAGGTTGGAAAGCAGGGAGTTTTCCCGGTTTGCCCGTATCGGGGCGTCAGCCCGCTCAATCCGTAGGTAGCGGTGAATGTCAGCGGGCCGGATGGAGCTCGCCGCCACATCCCCAAAAACCGCCAGCAGGGGCTTTGAGCATTGGAGGTAGTCCCTTTGGGTGTCGGGCTTGAGTTGCGCCCATGCTGACCCTTCCTGATACAGCCGCCACAGGCTTTTTACCGTCCCTTCATCGGGCGATCGCCCCAGCATGTCCAGCACTTTGCGAATCGCCGCCTGCTTGTCCGTGCCCAAGTTGATCGCCTTGCGGTCGATCGTCTGGTAGCGGTAGGTCGTCAGCCCGTCCTTTCGTGGCCGCGCCTCCATGCGCGGCAGGAGGCCGGATGCTGACTGACGATCGCGCTGCTTCATTTTGTCCACCTTGGGCCGGTGGCCGGCGCTGATTTGACTCGGGCGACGGCCTGGTTAATGGCGTCCCATGTTACGCGCACACGTCCGTCAGGGCGCCGGGGCACGGTCAGCCCATAGGCACGCTGGAGGAATTTAGCCTGCGCAGCCCCTTGTTTCAGGCCGCTGAGCTCCTTTAGCTCGTCGTCTGAAAGCATGGAGCTCATACTCCCGGCCCCTCCTTTGGTTGAGCGGCGGCGGACTTCATGAAAGTGATCCAGTGTGTCGCCATGCGCTTCCCCGACTTGTGACCAAATAGCGGCTTTTGGTCGGTCAGGGCCAAAATCTCGCTGACCTTTATCTGGTCCTCGTTCCACTTGAAAATCAGAATTCCCTCGGGCTCCAGAACGCGGAAACACTCAGCAAATCCCTTACGGATATCCTCCCGCCAGTCTTGGCCAAGCACGCCGTACTTGAGGCCCAGCCAGCTCAACGCGCCGGCCTTGCGAAGGTGCGGCGGGTCGAAGCTCACCAGCTTGAAAGACCCGTCAGGGAACGGCATGGAGCGGAAGTCCATCTGCACGTCGGGCTTGACCTCCAGCGCCCGGCCATCGCAAAGGATGTGGGATTCGTCGCGGATATCGCCGAACAGCACGCCCTGGTTCTTCGGGTCAAACCAGAACATGCGACTACCGCAGCACGGATCAAGAATTGCCGGATAGCTCACGTCCCACCCCCGTGCCCAGATGCAGCATAGCCAGACTTGCCGATTTCAGCAGCGGCGCGTTGCTTTTCGAGTTTTGCCGTCAAGTAGTGGACGTAAATCTTGGAGGCACTTTCGACCATGCTGATGACCGCCAAAAGCACAAACAGCCAGACGGCCCACTCTGGGACGAGGATTGCAACGGTGGTGTTCATTTACCATCCTCCCGGGTAGCAGAGCCAGGATTTATTCCGTGGGCGGCTTCGATGTCGTCTATTAATCCGAGTGCCTTCTTGATGGCCCATTCCTCGGCAAACCAATTGGTTGCAATGTCGCGCCTCTTCTCATCCGTCAGAGGAACTTTTACCCCGCCACCAGCACACGGGACCAAATGATCCTGACTCCCGCCCGCCCCCAAATGACCTGAATTCGGCTGTACCGGCGAGGAGGGGGAGGCGGCGAGGATGTCGGCCCACACGTCAGTGAACAGCAGGCAAGCACCACGCGAGACCTTGTCGAACCTGTCGATCAGCACGTCACGGACTGGCTCGGACAACTTCACCGAGACAATCTGGCACCCTTCGGGTACAGCGCCAGCGGCTTGCTGGATTGCACGGTGGGTATGGTCATTGATCGCGCTGCGGACTTGCAATTGCAATGTCGTCGGCACGTAGTCGTGAATAATGTGTTCGAGCAGGTCGGACAGCGCCCCATGGGGTGTGGTTGTGGTCAAAATAGGCTCCCTTGTACGGGCTGGCGTTGTTGCTCAGTCCAAATGTTTAAAAGTTGCACGAGCGTGTTGTTCGGGATGCACGAGCCAACAGCGCCGCCGCTGATCCCCTCGGAAGTTTCGGCTACGGCGAGGATGGCGCCATCAAGATTCACGTCGATGGTGAAGCCGGTGGCCGGTCTCCAAATGGAGCGCTTGTAGCTTTCTGGCAAGCGGCCATGAAGACGGAACCTGTCGGCTATCCTGTCCACGGCTGCGCATTCTGCTGTGAGGGCCGAGTTCGCACGCTTGACGGCAGTAGCCAAGGCTGCTCCGTCGTTCCATGGCGTGCGAAGCTGAATCACAATTTCCCCTCACCCGCAGGGCTGGCGGTGGAGAGAATGGACTCAGGGCATTTCGGGCCGAAGTGCGCGCCGTAAGTCTGGCCGCAGTTCTCGCAGACCAAGGCCAGCGCAATGTCGGTAGACAGATAGCCCGTGTTGCCATTCTTAAACAGCCCCGGCGCTTGCACGTTGCCACTAGCACAACCGCCCAAATAAACGGAGTTGACCTGGTCGGCCTGCCCCGGGGTGGGCTGCACCACTGATGGGGCGGCTGCGATTTCAAGTGCCATCCGAACCGCGTTTTCCTTGGTGCACTTCACGTTGATCTGGCCGTTTGTCGGGCTTTCAATCGTGATCCACCAGTTCGGGCCGCCATGCTCCCTGAAAGACTTCGCGGTCCACTCCACCGCCTCTACGGCCACTGCTGGTGCGGCATCCTGCGCCAGGATGGGCTCCCACTGGCTGTCATCAAATGACTCACCCTCATCGATGAAGCCGTGGCGCGGCCCTAGCTCCCATCGCTCGTCAAGAAAATAGCGAAAACCTCGGGTTGTCAGCGCGATCACCGTAGCAACGCGCCCTGACGATCTCTGGATAAGCCGGTCGCGCACTTTGAACTTTGTCGCGGCCTCACCCCCCGCAGGAACAGAAGGCGCTGGGGTGGCGCTGTAGCCACGATCAAAGCCAGCCTCAAACACGCGGCGGCGGTCCAGTGTGTCGATCTGCGGACGGGCCTTGAAATACGACTCGCAATCTGCGATGCGATGCGCTTCCTGAATCGCGTAGCTATGCTCCCGGCCCACCGGCTCCGCCCCTTGCACGCGGCTGCTTTCAGCGTTGGCCACATGAAAAGAATCCTGCTCCCGGCTCGCCCCCACTGACCCACCAGCACCGGCTGGCTGGGTGGCGGGCCAGTTCTTCAAATGTTCGGCGGCTTCGGCAACAAACTTCGCGATAGGGCTGTTGTCTGTGTACGGGTAGCCTCGATTTCGGGCGCCTTGGATGATGCCGATAGCCATGCTCAAGAGGCTCTCGGTCTTGTCGTTCGACTCCACCCCCACCGCAACCGGCGCACGGCTGGCGGCGCGGATGTGGTCAGCGAATTCCAGCAATTCGTTGGAAGCAATCAGGTTGACGAGGCGCGAACGCGGCATTTTGACCATCGCCACAGCAACGGCCTCCGCAGCGGAGACAGGTGCCGCCACCTCCTGCTGGCTGGTAAGGGCGGCGCGGATGGCCGATTCGAGCGAAGTTTCGGCACTGGCAACCGCATCGGTAGCGCGCTCAACCGCTTCAAGCTCGGCGTGCCCCGGCATCGTTTCCATTTCAACACGGTGGCCCACATAGTCGTTGATCTGTTTCATCAACTGCTGTACTGCCGCCTCTACCGCTGGGCTGTGTGATTTGTCGGTCATTTCAGTTCCTTACCAGTTGTTGCGTTCGTTCTCGAAAGCGGCCCAGCAGGCCTCTTCGCACTCGCCGCGATATGCCGATTGCATTTCCTTGAGCTGCTTGTTGAACTCGGCCTGCGTGATTCGTCCGGCAGCAAGGTCTTGATACAGCTCGTCTTCTTCGCGTTCGTAGGCGTTGTTCATGTCAATCCTTCGGGGGTTGTGGGGTGAGGGCGGCGCGACGGTCCCACGCAATCTGAATTGCAGGAGCGCGAAGGTTGTTTATGTCGTCGTGCGCCGCACCGTAGCCGTCATAGAATGCGGTTTTCTCGTCGCCCAACGCTTCCCGCAACCTCGCCACCTCGGCCTCCTTGCTTGCAAGGGTCTGGAGGACTTCGCGGATGGCGGCTGGGTTGCAGGCGGCGATGTAGGCAGCATTTGCGCGCCATTCGTCGTAGCTGTCGTCCACCTCAACAATCGAGGTCGCGTGGCCGGGCTTGGTGATCTTTACGTCTGAAGGAAATACCTCCAAACACCCCAAGAAGCCGCGCCTTGTTTTCCAGTTTCCAGCTGTCGGCTTCTTTGCCAAAGCCGCCTCAATCTTCAGTATTGCGTCCATCACTGGCTCCCTGGTTATCTCGGTTGTCTGCCTTGTCTTTCACCGCTTGCTCCAACTTTTCCCAAAACTCGTAGTCGAATTCAGGGGG
>Ga0181339_1000060_pt1 | contig 40496 bp, 64 predicted proteins | sample Sp13VDMM110DD_FD_130101 | JGI IMG/M metagenome (GOLD analysis project Ga0181339, IMG submission 130101) | Freshwater viral communities from Lake Michigan, USA - Sp13.VD.MM110.D.D | ecosystem: Environmental > Aquatic > Freshwater > Lake | place: USA: Michigan | collected 2013-04-23 | reverse complement strand
GCGCGATGAGGATTGCGGCTTGCTGGTTCATGGCTACCCCCTCCTCAGGCTGGCAACAGCAAGGGCGATGAGCCACGGCGCGCAGGCGTTGGGATCGGCGCTGTGGCCCAGCGCATAGCCCAGGAGCGGCCTCCAGCGGATGGGACATGGCGTGGAAGATCGCGCCGTCGCTATCAGGGCCGGTGGAATGGGGAAGGTCGGACAGGGCGTCGCCGGGAGCGTTAGTGGCCCGCGCCGCCTCATAGCCCATCTGAAACGTAATGGCCGCATCGGACGACGAGCCTACGCCCCCGACATCTGGTTCGCCAGCTTGGAAGGAGGAGACGCCAGCGCGGAAGTCAGCCTCGAAAGGTTGAAGCGCCGAATCAACGAAGGTCACCCCAAAGGACTCTTCGTCGTATCCCGCCCCCTGCACGGAGTCTGTGTGCGTTTCTTCGGTCTGGGCGGGCTGATCCGGCTGGGAGGCGTCGGAAGCGGCTGTGGGGGCTTCCTGTGCGGGCTGGCCGATGCGGTAGGCGATGATGTCGGATTCGCGGCCAGTCTGCTCCCACCTTGTCGCGCAGCCCTCTCCCGCCGTTGCGTTGTACACCCCTCCATCCGCATGGGCCACGGTAACCGGCGTCCCGAGGGGAACCGGGCACTCACCACCACGCCACAGTGTCCACCCACCTTCGGGGATCTGGACGGCGTCGCCTTCGGGATCCGTCTGGGGGGCGGGCTCCAGAGCTGCGGGCGACAGCAGCCGCCGCATCTCGGCAACGATTTCGTCGCGTTTCGTCTCAGCCGCTTTGAGCCGCTGACTGCGGTTCCAGACCGTGGCGTTTGCGTCCGACTGCTCCTGTTCAGCGTACTCCAGTTGCTCTTTTTCGTTCAGGACAGCCCGCTCGGCTTTCGCCAGCGCCTCTGCAATATCGATCAATTCCATCTGTCTCTCCAGCCCCTTGGGCAAATGTGTGGGTACGCTCGGTTACGCGGTGTGTCGGATGGTGCGGGCGCCGGCGAAGCGGGAGCCGTAGGGGCCATGAAGGCGCTTGCGCTCGCACTCCGGGCAGTAGGTCGAGGCCGTGGGCGCCCCGCATGTGTCGGGGTAGGTCGCCATGGTGATCCGCTGGCAGACGCCGGGACGGATCGGCGTCTTGGCGGCGTGGCGCTTGGTGAGGCGGCACGGAGAAGTTTCCGAGACGCGGACAGCCCCGCCAGCGGTGCGGACGCGGGAAACGTAGACTTCGGAGCAGCCAAGGCGCTTCGCCAGTTCGCGGCCTTGGGCGTCGGGCTCAGCCAGGATACGGCGGACCATGTCGGGGAGAGGCTTGCTCATGCGGCGATCTCCAGGCTGACGGGCCAGTTGACGCCGGCTTTCCGCACGCGGCCGTGTCCGGGCACGTAGACGGGCCGCTTGGCGGGCGCGTAGGCAGCGGCGCAGTGCCCGCCGCAGTAGGGCTTGCCGGCCATGACCGGGTGTCCGCAGAAAGTGGCCCCAGCGCCCTCGCCTGACGGCCAGCGGCACATGCCGGTGTCGAGCGCGAGCAGCGAGATCGACAGGGATGGCGGCGCGCACGAAACGACAGGCAGTTCCACCACACGCAGCGCCGCGCGATCTGCCGGACAAAAGCGGGGCGCGGCTCCCACGACGTGAGAGGTTGTCTTCCCCTTGGGCCGTCCTCCCGTGCGCTTGCCTCCACGCTGAAGGCCGTGCTTGAAAACTTGACCGAGCACGGCATTGCGGGTCGTGCCCGTGAGCGCCTTGGCGACTTGGGATGCTGTCAGCCCCTCAGCCCAGAGCGACTTCAGCGTCTCGACGCGTTCGGGGGTCCAGGTCATGCCTGCCTCCCGATCGGCGCGAGGCGATCGCGGATCCGCTCGACGGCGACGCCGAGGGTCGCGGGATCGCGATGGGGAGCAAGCTGCGCGTCAGCGGCGGCAAGCCGGCGACGCGCCAGGGTCAGCGCGTGTTCGGTCTCTGGCGATGGATGGCTACGCGAATTGATGAACGCGATCTGCACGTCCATGGACGCGGCGCGGAATTCGGCGAGCAGTTTACCTGCTGGTATAGCTAAACTGTCAGAAGCCGCATGAGCGGCGGTATTTGGTTCAGTCACTTCGAGCACTCCCCATTTGGGTTAGTGCCCGTGCTCCGGACGCCGGCCGATCTGATGTCGGTACCTTGGCGTTCAAATTCAGATTGATTCGGTTCGGCCCGCTCCGCAAGGGCTGGAAATATTTTTCCCCGGGCAGGGTGTGGGCAGGCGTGGGGTGGGCAACGGCCCTCCTTACGGAGAGGCCGTATTGCCCACACCCCGCCACACGCCGCGAATGCCGTTGCCCACGTTTGCCCACGTTTGCCCACGTTCATATAAGTCATTGTTTTTGCTCAACTGAGGTGGGCAAAACGTCATTGCACAGCACCCAAATCTTGCGGGGTCCATCGTCACGGGAAAAAACAACCCCGTCTTCCTGCAATGTGCGCAATTTCTTGCCGACATTCGAGCGTTCAAGGCGAAGTTCGTTCGCGACCTCTCCAGTGGTTTTTGCCTCATCCCGCAGGATATGGATGATCTGGAGGTAGGCCCCGGAGTAGACCTCCTGCGCCTTCTTGCCCGCCGGCGCGGCCGGCTCAGGGGCTCCATATTCGACCCAGCAAGTCGTGTCCGGCTCGCCCGAATGCTTTAGCCCTACTATACGTTGACGCAGGTGGTAGTCAGTCAGCGTGAACCCGTCCGGGCCGTCTTTTGACTTCTCGAACCAGACCGATCGGCGGGTTGTCTCGCCAGTTTCCTCGTCCTTTTCGACGCGGCACTCGATGGCGAAGTCGGCGTTTGCGCGGATCCCGGACCAGCCCCGCAGGCCGCGCGTCACGTCCTTGCCGGTATGGGCGACCAGAAGCACGACAGCGCCCAGCCTGAGCGCCATGCGGTGGAAGGCCAGCATGACCGGCCCCATGTCCTTCTGCGCATTCTCGTCAGCGCTGGGGGCTGATGCGGCCAGGGTGTCGACCACGATCACCTTGAGCGCACGGCCACGCTGAGCCATCTCGGCGGAGACTTCCTCGGCGTACTGGCAGAGACGTTCAACATCGCCTGTTTCGGCCCTGGACAGGTCCAGAAGCGCCGGCAGGTAGTTGAACGGCAGTTCGACCCCGTCGAGGCCGTGCTCCGCACGGGCGGCGACCAGACGCTTGCGCAGGCCGGCCTGTCCCTCAGCGGCAAAGTAGAGGACGCCGGCGCCTTCGGTCCAACGATCGAGGATCCGGACGCCGGACGCCAGCCGAATCGACCAGTCAACGGCGATGAACGACTTGCCGGCGGAGGATGGCCCGTAGATGACGCCGACGCCGTTGGCGGGGATCAGTCCCTCCACCAGCTCGGGTTCATACGCATAGGCTAGTTCGTCCAGCCAGAAGCCGGACAGGCCATGCTCAGGGACGGCAGGCGGTCGCAGGAACGCGACAACGTCAAACCCCTCCTCGATCGCGTCGTAAGCGTCCCACTTGTCCGGCTTGTCCTGCGGCGGACGCAGTTCGCGCACCGTACAGCCGAGCGCCCGCAGCCAGGCTCCGACCCGCCGCATGAAATCGTAACCGGGCTGCAAGCCATCCGATGGACGCGGATAGTCATGATCCGGCCAGAGGATCACTTCCTTGCCGGCCAGCGGCGACCAGTCGGTTTTTTCCAGTGTGGTGTTGGCTCCGCCGATCGCGGAAGCGGACGGGATCCCGATCGCGTTCAGGGCGTCAGCGCATTTCTCGCCTTCCACAAAGACAATCGTGGACTGGTTGTGCCAGTGCTCCATGCCATAGAGCGGCCTGGACGATGGCAGCATGCCGGGGCTGTCGTTGACGAACGGAACGAAAGTCTTGGACCCGTCCGCCTTGGTGTAGCGCCGCTGCTCAACGCCTGTCGGCTTACCATCGCGATCGCGATAGACATAGATGCGCTCCAGCGTCTTCGGCTGTTGCGCCTTGCGTGGCTGACTGGCGATGCTGTCGTGACGCTGGGAGGCGTAGACAGGCGGCGCTCCACCAAGCCAGTTCTCGCACTCGGTCAGGACGCGGGCGAAATCCCGGTTGGGGTCGAGATTGTGCGCCAGCGCCCACAGGGTCAGAAGGTCGCCGCCCTCCCCGGTTGCGTGATCGGTCCAGAGACCGGCCCGCTCGCCGGCGAACTCGATCGACATCGACTCGCCGTCCTGTCCGTAAATGTCGCCAATACGGGCGTCATGTCCGGTGAATGCCGCCTTCGGATACAGGAAGCGGATGAAGTCGCGGGCGCTACGTTTGAGCCCGGCAGCGATCCTGTCGCGCCGGGCTTCAGCGTCCTCAAAGCGTGTCTGCGCCTGCCGGGGCGCATCATTGAAGTCGATCATTGCCAGCACCTCTGACGGAATGCGCAGTTCTTGCAGACGTAGAATTCTGGATCATCGGTCGGGCGCGGGCGCATCGCGCCGGCCTTGCTGTCGGCGATGACGGCAGCGGCCCGGTCGGATGCGGCCTGCGCCTTCGCCTTGTCGAATTCGACCAGCTCGAAATGGATTTCCATCGTGTCGGTGTTGGTCGCCTGGAACAGCGCTGGCGCGGTCAGCTCGCAGTAGGCCTGATACAGATAGACCTGCGCCGCATACTCCGGCTTCGCCGCCGCCAGCCCACGATTCCGGATCGCCGTCCACGACTTGGATCCGAGCGCCTTGTGCTCCCAGATCAGCGGATATTGCAGATTGATCGGCCCGGAGATGATGACGCGATCGACGTGCCCCTTGAACTGACCGTCAGCGACGGAAAACCCGATCGGGCCGCCGTCTCGCTTCGACTGGATCAGGCGGAAGCCTGCATCGCACAGCCATTGAGCCGCGGCGCTTTCCATCATGTGGCCGCGCTGGAAGATGCGCAGGGTCTTGGCGTCGTGACGCCAACCCTCATCGCGCGGCACACCCAGAAACTCGTATTGAACAGACCGCTCGCACGGTCCGCCGATGGCGGAAGCGCCTACGTATTCGCGCCGCTTTTCCTGCGGCGGCGGCACAGCGTCCAGCGCCCTGTGAAGCGCCATCACTTTGACGGCGTCGAGATATTCGGGAGAGTTGAAGTCGATTGCAGCGCGCGTCATTACAGGGAGAACCCCTTCTGCTCGTTCGGATCTTCGAGCGTGTTGATGATGGTGGCCTGGATGGCCTCGTGCGCGATCGCGAACAGGCGCGCGGCATCCGCATGCGTCCACTCGCCGATCGGTATTTCAAACGGGAGGCCGGCGCCCTTGTCGGCGATCTGGCCAAGCGAGGCTTCAGCAAAGCCAACGACCATGACGTCGGGTTCGCCGAACCCCGCCTTGCCGCGCTGCGTCGCCCAGTGAAAGCCGCGCCGCTCGATCCATTTGCAGATCGTGCTGTACGCGGCCCACTTCAGAACCTTTGCCGACGCCTGAACGCCAGCCTCTTTCAGAATGCGTTCAAGCACCCCGGCTGCGTCAGCCGTGGCCTTGTCGTCCGGATCGGTTGACATGGTTAACCCCTGAAAACGAAAAACCCGGCGCCCCGAAGGACGCCGGGCATGAGCTAGGTCCGGGCGCCCCAGTTGGGCTTGGATCCATAGCTTCCGTTCGCCGCGCCGCCGGCCATGGCAGGTTGGCGCCCCGCTTTCCGCTTGGGCTTGAAGCCGGCGTAATCGCGATCATCAGAGGTGACGGCAAAGACGGTGTTCTTGTCCTTGCCCTTCACGACTTCACCGGTGCGCTTGTCGGTGAAGTCTTCGCCTTTTTCGATCCCGAACCGTGCCAGGAACTCCACACCGTGGAGGTCTTCCCAGTCATCGATCGAGCGCGCCTGACGGGCTTCCGGCGACATGTCGTCCGGATTCGTGCCGCTGGCGCTTTCGAGCACGGCGCGAATGAAGGACTTGGTGATGGCGACCATCTTGTCATGACCTTCCGAGCCGTTGCCGGCAATGCCGGCCCACTTGAAGGCCTTCTTGCGGGCGAACTCGCCCTCGGTGACGACGAATTCCAGATCGAGGCCTTTGGCCCCGGTCTTGGAATCCTTCACGCCGCGCAGGTTGATGATGACCGGAGCGACAACGCCGTCCGGGATGGGATCGCCGCCGCCGCCAGTGGATTGACGTTCTGCGTCGTTGAAGTCGATAGCCATGGTGTCTGTTCTTTCTCAGATGATGGGTTGGTTCAGGCAGCGACGCGGGAGATGTTCTTGGCGGAGCTATCCCGCGTCGCACTGTCGTTGAGCTTGGTGAAAAGGCGGCCCAGGTGGGGCTCCTCGATCGGCTCCAGCCGGCCAGATCGGTCCTTGGCCGGATAGTCCCACGGATTGGTGGGGTCCGTGACGAAAGCCCGGTAGGGCTCGCCGTCTTCTGGCCGGATGATGGCCATCGTCAAAACTTCGTCCACGATTCCGGGCATCTCCCGGCCCGTCTTGCCGCCCTCGATCTGCGGCGCCCACGTCTTGCGGCCGAAGTCGTCTTCCTTCTGGTCAAGCAGGCAGACGAACACGACATTGCGCGTGCGGGCGTGCTGAAGCCGGGTGATCCACTGGATCATCTCCCGGCCATGCAGGCCGTAGGCGCCGAGCAGGTTCTTGTCGCCCTTGGCGTTGAACGCCTCGGGTTGCTGCTCGCACCACGAGAAGCAGAGACGGCCAGCAACGGTGATGCTGTCAATGAACAGCGTCTCGTATTTGTCGAGGGCCTTCGGATCGCCGAAGCGTTCGACGGCCCTCTCATAGTGATGCTGGCCGTATGGCGCTTTCGGATCGGCATTTTCGTTCGGGCCTGCGATGTAAGCCGCAAGGTCGCGGCATTCCGGCCATGTGGTCGGACGCAGCTCGTCAACAGGCACATCCTGGACCGACAGCGCGCCAGCCTCGAAATCGAGGAACAGCGTGCGCGCCGGATCCAGCGTGCGCAGAAGGGAAGTCTTGCCGACGCCGGGCTGTCCGAGGATCAGGGCCTTGACGCCCCTCCTTTCGGCCAGCCGCTGTTCGGCTGAGATAATTTGCAAACCCATCACGGGCTCCTTCTCTTTTTCGGCCCCGCTCCGTGCGTCGCCGAGCGTGGCGAGCGATGGAGGAGAGGAGCCCTTGCCCCTGCTTATTCGAGCGGCCTAGGCTGCCTTATCTCGCAGGACTCCATCGCTTTGCTCTTGCGCCCCGGCGATCGGGGAAACCGTGATTTCGAGACGGGATTCCGTCGCGAAGAACTTGCGGACGCGAAGATCCGCAATCTGCTTGTCATCCCGGAACGCGATGCCGTTCAGGCCATCGAGCGCGGCCTTGGCCACGTTGTCGACATCGAACTTTCCGGGGCGAAACTCATTGGCGAGCGCGGCGGCGATCTTCTTCTTTGACCAGGATGGCGCCGGCTCGAAATATGCGGTGATGTCCACGGCGAGATGATCGTCCACGACCTTCGCGCCAGCGGCTCTTGCGCAGAGCTTGACGAGATTTTCGTAGGACGCCGTCTTGCCGTCCGTGAACGCGCGACCGCCTTTCGGCGTCGAGACGAACCTTGGCCGGCCCTTGCCGCGCGGCTCGCCGGGAACGGTGAATTTCAGCATCAGTGCCTCCACGCCGAAAAAACGACCCCCGCCGCCGCAACAGCGGCGAGGGCCAGGGCGACGCCCGGAGCACGGGCGATCTCGAATACGACCCACAGCACCAGCGCCGCGCTTGCGGCTATGAGTGCGAGGCCAGCGATGCGGTTGGGATCGGGGCGGGTCATGCGTCACCGCCTTTGGCGCGCATCTCGCGAAGGCGCTTGTTGGCGGCCTTCAGCTTGCGTTCGGCGTCAGCGGCGCGCTTCTTGTATTGCTCGCGAGACGCCCAAAGCTCATCACGGCGGGCTGAGCGCTCGGCGTCGTATTTCGGCGCCGCATAGTCGTTCCAGTATTGGCTGCAGAAATGGTCGCTGCTGACTTCGACCCAGACCGGATTCAGCGTGCAATGGATGGTCTGGACGTTGGGCTGACCGGGCTCCCACTCAAATCCGTAACTGTGTGTGCAGATATCGCAGCCCATCACGCCGCCCTCGCCTTCGGAGCGGCCAGCAGCTCCAGCGCGTAGAGCAGCGGGGCGACGACAGGGTCAGCGGCAATGTCAGAAGCGGAGAAGACGCCCTCATCGTTGAGGCGCGCGACCTGTGCGGCGATGGCTGTCCTCAGCGTCACGGGAACGCCAATGTTGGTCGGTACGTTGTGCGTCATGGTCTGGCTTCCTTGAACAAGCCGGATTTGAAAGGGTGGCCCGGGCCTTAGCGCGTCCGGGTCATCTGCTATTCGAGGTCGGGTGGGGTGGCGGGTTCCGGGCGGATCATGAGCCCGAGAAAATCGTTCTTGCCGTCATCGACCCACGTGAAGGCCATCCGGACTTGCTGCCGTCGCTCGCCCAGCGAGCCGATCAATGCCGTGCTGATGTTCATCCACGTCACAAGATCGGTGGTGAACGTCTCGCGCTTCTCTGGCGTCAGGGCGGCCCAAAGGGTGACGAGGTCGTCCAGCGTGCGGATTTCGTAGCGCTCACCCATGGCGGAGCCCTCCCCACGCCGCCCGCTGCCCACGAGAGGCAACGGACGGCGCTTTCGCCGGGAGGTGGTCAGCGAAAAAGAACGTCAGCCCGGTTGGGACGGGTTTGGGGGGAGTCCTCCCCGGACTGACGTATCCGGTTACCCGGAATTGGGTGGGGAGCGTCATGCGCGCTCCTTGAGGCCGAGAAGCTGCGTGACCGTGAGCGGCGACTTGGCCGCGATGATCCGCGCTGCTGTCAGCGTCATTGGCTTGCGGCCAGATTCAAGCTGATGAATGTAGGACACGCTGAGGCCGAAGTGGTCAGCCGCCTGTTGTAGCGTCCAGTCTTTCGATTTGCGATAGCGTTTGAGCATGTCGGCAGTATGCACGCGGCGAAAATCCGGGCAAGCGAATTTTTTCCCGCCGTGCGATCTTTTTCACTTGCGGTGAAAACGGGAGGTGTGCATAGTCCCCCTCACACCAGCGCCCCGGCGCGACAGAGGACACGGACAATGGCGACGACTGACGAGATCAACCCCGATTACGCGGTCTACAACCCGGACGGCGTGCCCGTCGCTGATCTGCCGGTCATCTACGGCTTCAACAATGGCGGCTCGCCGGGATGGTTTTCCGGGGTCCTGCTTGCGGCGGACGGCACCGGCCTTGGCGGCCATGTGTGCTCCAACGAATACTACATGCTGGGCGACCTCGGCATTCTGGACGGCTCCCGCCCTGATCGCCACGAAGGGTTCCGGGCGCACTACCCGCGCGGCTACCGGATGGACTTCGTCAGCTACAGCGACGCGAGAAAGCATCCCGGTCTGAAGGCTGCCTTTGCGGCCAACACAGCGCTTGCCAAAGCCGCCGCCCTCTCCGCAGCAGGAGCCGCGCAATGACCGGGACAGCCACAGACTGGCAGCCGATAGAGACGGCGGTTTGCAAAGGCCAACCGGCGTTGGTGTACCGCCCGCTGGCTCGCCGGACTGGCGACGACCCCATCGCCATCAAGAACCTGATGGGCGGCAACCGCAGCTGCTGGCCTGAGACTGTCCCGCCCGGTCAGAAGGCCTGCAACCCGACTGACGGCGCCTGCCACGTCACCCACTGGATGCCCCTCCCCGCTCCCCCGGCGACGGGAGCATCCCAATGACCGCCCACCTTCGGACCGACCCCACGGATGCCACGGCTGCAATCGCCAAGCTGCATGAAGCCGCAATCGGCGTCGGCATTGGCTGCGCCATCACCTTCGCGCCCTTGTTCGTCTGGGGCGGCGACAAGCTCTCCGAACTGCTTGGCGCACCAGCCGTCCTCTTCCCGATTGTCTGCGTCCTCATCGGAGCGGGTCACTTCTTCTTCTACTCGATCCGGGCCAGCAATGCCGCCCGCGACCTCGCCTCCCAATTGGAGGCCCGCTGATGCGCACCGACCCCACGGACACACGCGACTTGTCCCGCATGGGGATGCAGATCGCCTCGATCCGCGAGCACATCCGCAACGAGAAGCGCCACGTCGCGCACCACATGGCGCAAGCCGCGAAGCTGTCCGGCGAGGCTGACAGCGACCTGCGGGCCGTCGAGTACCGGCTGCAGATGGCGCAAATCCATCTGGCGAACGCCAAGGCGTACCGTGAAGGCGAGCGCCGGGTCACGGCGGGTCAGACCTTCACGGCGGCTGAGTACGAGCAGCTTGTCTCGGAAGACGTTCGCCGGATCAAGGCTGAGGCCGCGTCTGCCTACGTCAAGGCCGCCAGTGCGAACCGCGCTCCCCGTGTGCGCGCCAAGCTGGAGGCTAAGTGATGGTGACCGACGCCGAAATTCTTGAGGTTCTGGACGATGCCAGAGTGTGCCTGTTCGCGGGGCTTGTCAGCAACTCGGATGCGCTGGCCGAAGCCGTCGAGCGCGGTCTGGTCGAGCGGACATACGGAGGCGCTGGCGCACTGATGGGGGTGGCGAAACTGCGCCTCACCGAAGCCGGCCGCGCTAAGTTGGGGGCCGAGTGATGCCCTTCGACACCCAGGAACCTGCCCCGACCTCCACATTCTCGATCCGCGAACAGTCCGACCACATGGACGAGGCGCTTGCCGATCTGGCGACCGCGCTCCTGTTCGCAACGGACCCCATCGTTCGGGGTCGCATCGAGAACGCCCGCCGCCATCTGGTGAAGTTCAACGAGTGGCCTGCCGAGGCCGAACGCGCTGTGGCGCAATAGGGGGATACCATGAGCGAGATGAAGCAACCGGAAGAGATCGTTGCGCAGGTCTGCGACGCCATCCTCGACAAGTTCGTGGAGCGCGCTGCGGGACCGATGCGGCGGGCGGCTGATGCGGTCTACGAAGACCTTCTGCACTCGGTGCAGGACCACCTGAAAGATAACGCCAGCTGGAACTTGTCGCAGGATATCGCGCGCTGCCGCCGTGTCGAGATCGAGGGCATCCTCCTTCGCGACAAGAACCGCGACCTGATGGCGTGCCTGCAAGAGATTGCGGATATGCCTGAGGCCGATATGGGCTTCAACCCGCTCACCATGCAGCGGCTCGCCCGCGCCGCTTTGGACAAAGCCGGGGTAGCGCCATGAGCTACGCCGTTTCCATCCACGGCCCGGAAAACTGCAACTGCGATTGTTGCCGGGTTCGCCGCGCGGAACTGGACGCGGGCTGCACCTACAATTGCTCCGCCATGTTCATCAAGGCTGGCCTGCCCATCCGCGAAATGAACGGCATGAAGGGCGCCGACGCCCTGCCGCGCCTGAATGCGGCAATCGCCATGATGACGGCGGACAAGCCTGGCTTTGAAAAGCTGAACCCGCCGAACGGCTGGGGCGACTATCACGGCGCGCTGGAATTTTTGCGCGAGATACGGAACGCCTGCGAGGCCGCGCCTATGGGAGTGCTCCATGTCGGCTGAGATCGCACACCTGTTCGCGCGCCTCCCCGATCTGGGAGCGACCGCGCACGACCTCTCCTACACGCCTGACGTGGATGCGTTCGTCGCCAGGATCGGAGCGGCCGGAAATCGTTTTGGCGAGTGGCGCAAAGTCGCCTCGAACAAGGGATGGCTCCGCGTCGAGCGGATGCGGAGGGCTGGGTGATGGACGAAGCTACACGGATCATTCGGGCGATTGGCGTTGGAACGGGCTTCGCCATCGCATGGGTCGCAGTCGCGATGTTCCTGTTCCGATACGCGGTCGCGGGCCTCATCGCATCCCGGAATGACCTTGGACTTTTCGGCGGGGTCGCCCTCGCCATTGTTGGAGTGAGCCTGCTGGCGAGCATTGCAATCGTCGGCATTCGAGTAACCGCGCGGGTCGCCAAAGGCGACGCCGAACCCACGAAAGAAGATACACATGACTAAGGTAAAAGCCATCCTCCTGACTGTTTCCGCTCTGGCGCTGGTCGCGTGTGGCGAGACTGTCGAGCCCGGAAATGTCGGCGTGAAAATCTACACGTTCGGCTCCAAGGCTGGCGTCGATCCGGAGCCCCGGATGCCGGGATGGGTCGCCAACGGCTGGGGCGAAAGCGTCGTCGAGTTCCCCACGATCCAGCGGACCTACACCTACACCCGTGAGCCGGACGAGCGCGGTGTTGAGAATGAAGAAATCGGCTTTGCCGACAACACCGGCCTACCCATGACGGCGGATGTGCAGCTTGTCTTGCGCATCGATCCGAGTTGCGCCCCGGCGCTTTACCAGAAGTACCGGCTGGACTTCGACCAGCTTTTCGATGGCCCGATCCGCAACGATGTGCGCACGGCGATTAGCGCCGAAAGCGAGCTGGTCAATGTCGAACGGATGTACTCCGGTGGCCGTCAGGAGGTCATTCAGAAGGCCATGGGCCGGGTCGTCAAGAAGTGGGCCGGGGACTGCGTCGCCATCTCGCAACTCGACTGGATTGGCAACATCCGCTATCCTGAAATTATCCTGACAGCCATCCAGAACAAGACGAAGGTTGAGCAGGAAACCCTTGCGGCAGAGGCGCAAGTCGCCCGCGCTACGGCCAACGCGAACGCCAAGATCGAAGAGGCGCGGGGCATCGCGGAAAGCAACCGCCTGCTTGCGGAGTCGGTCGCCAAAGATCCCGAAGTGCTTCAGCTCAAAGCTATCGAAGCTTGGGACGGCAAGCTGCCGGTCTACATGGGCGGCGATACACCGCTTCCGTTCCTCGACGTGGCGCAATGAGCCCAGCCATGACCGACCTGTCCGACACGCCGACCGATGTGCATGGATACTACATTGCCAGCATTCGCCACACGCAGAAGCAGCATCGCTACATCACGTTCTGGCGCCCCGAAAACGCGGGCTATTGCTGGCCGCTGTCATGGGCCGGGGAGTACACGCCCGAGCAAGTGCGGGAGCAGTTCGCCTACTACAACAGCGAGCGCGATATGGCGGTCCCGGTTGATGCGGTGAAACGCTTCGCCCTGCCGCCAGCGCCGGGGGATGTCGATAACGACGCTGGGCCAGTCGTCCCGAACAATCCCGCGATCTGGCATGCGCTTAGAGCGGCGCAACCGACGCTCGCCGCCATCGACGCCGAACTCTCCCGCCGCGCAAAGGAAAACGACCATGAGTGAGACGCAGTTTGAAGTCGGGCGCGTATATCGCACGCGGGGCGGGGATCGCGGACTAGTCACGGGCATCACGGCGGGCACGCCGAACCCCGTGCATGTTTTCATGCTGACGGGAGAGGACGCGAACCTCACGCTCCTTTACCGGCCCGATGGCCGGGGCGGGTATGCTGACGAGAACCCTGACGACCTTCTCCCCGACCCCCTCCCCGACGCCACGATCCAGGCTGAGCGTGATGAGCTGCTTCGCTGGGCTGACCGCCTTCTCGAAACGCTGATCGAGGGCGACCCGGACGAGCTTGCAGCGGACGGCGGGATCACGGTTCTGGACGTGTGGCGCGAAGAGGCCAAGCGCGCCCGCGCAGCCATCGCCAAAGCGGAGAAGCGCAATGGGTGACCTGAGAGAGACCGTCGCGGAGCTGGAGAGGCTGGAGGCGCTGGAGGACAACTTCCATGGCGATACCGCGAACCTCCTTCGCAGCATTGAGGCGCTGATTGCGCTGGACCGCAAGGGCGTTCTTGTTCCGCACGGGATTGGCGGACATGCGCGCGAGTTGCTGTCTAGCGCGGCCGTCCGCCTTGCTGCGGCAGAGGCGCGCGAGGAGGCTCTGAAAGGCATCTTCAGGGTCATGGCCAGTCAAAGCCTCAGTGAGCAGGCCCGCAAGCAGTATGAGGAGGATTTTGGCGATGACGACGAGCCCGACTTCGAAGGCGCCTACGACGTGTTCATTCTCAGCGCCCGCGCCGCACTAGCACCCACGGAGACGAAATGAGCCGCCCTGTTCTCCCCGGCATAGGCATGGGCCTAGCCGCCGCAGCGTTTGGTCTTGGCCTCGCCAGCGGGGCGTATTCCGCTCCCGCCATCACGTCGAAGCGCGGCGACAAGCCCAAACCGAAGCGCAACCCCAAGGCCGCCAAGCAGCGCGCTCAGAAGGCGGCGCGGAAACGGGGGCGCAAATGACCGCCCCCCCCTCTGGCTCCTCGCCGTCACCGGCTGGCTGCTTGTCCCGTTCGCGCTGGTGGCGCTTGGAAAGCTGAAGAAGGATCTGACTGATGAGTGACGCACACGAACAGAAGCAACGCCTTCTCACGTTCCGCACATACGACGATGGGAGGGACATTGATCTGGAAGTCCAGACAATCGGCTGGTGCTTCGATCTGTTCAATGACCTGCCGAACGACGACGCCCGCACGCGGGTCGCTGAGTACCTATACCGCAAGTACAGCGAGGACCGCAAATGAGTGACGCACAGCAGGTAGCAGCGCGGCTGCGTGACCCGGACGAAATTGCCGAGAGCCTGACATTGCTGGCGGTCTTGTTCGGCCCGGACGCTCCGCCAGCCGAACTTGCGGACTGGCAAAAGGCCCTGACAGCAAAACTGGCCGCAGAAGCCGCCGCGCTCATCGAGGCGCAGGCTGCGGAGATCGCCCGCTGGAAGGCGCTGGCGCTGAAGGCCGGGGAGGCGCTGGGGCCGTTTGCGAAGGCTGGCGAGCTGTTCAAGCCACGCGATCCAGATAGCTGGGATATGGCCATCTATACGCCTGCCGCCGGACGCGAATACGACCTAGTCGGCGACCACCTCCGCACCGCCGCCGCAGTCGCAGCTGACATCAGGAGCGCTAGCCATGAGTGAGTTCACGAAGGTAGGAGAGACGAAATGAAGAGCATGTTCATTCGCATCGTGCCGACAGAGAATGACCGCTTCTGGGTCGCTGTCAGTAGCGAGGCGTTGATACTGACCAACTGCACGGACATGCGCTCCGATGTGGGCCGGGCTGCCGCACTCAACCCCAGAGAAGTTGGTGACATCGTGGCTGACTGGGTTGAGCGCCAGTGGCCTGACGGAGACTGCGGCTCACCTGTCCGCCGCCCTCGAAACGCTGGAGAAGACGCCATGACGGACGCCATAGCGAAAGCGCGGGAGGCTGCGGTTCGCGAGGTTGAGCGCACCACGTTCGGCGTTGGTGTCGCATTTCATGCGGATCTCGGTATTGCCGCCTTCCTCGCCGCCCTCAAGACCCAGGGTCTGGTGATCGAGCCGGGCTGGCGGGAGATCGAGAGCGCGCCGAAGGACGGGACATGCATTCTGGTCGGCGTTGCTGGTGATGCGGATTCAACTAGGCTCGTGTGGTGGCAGGATTGGGGAAAGTGGTTTGATGGCGTCAGCTCGCTTGATGATCCACCCACCCACTGGCGCCCCCTGCCCGCGCCGCCCGCCATGCTCTCAGCCGCAGCTCACGCGCCCGCAAAGGAGGAATAGATGGACACCGACACGCTAGATCGCCCGGTCACAGCGCCGAAGTTTGAACTGCTCCCGGTCATCTTTGCAAATGGCGAAGACGACGATCTGCCGGGGCTGGTAGCCGCCGTCCTCAACGAGAAAGTGCAGTTTGATGAGCGAACATATGCTCCCGGAGAGCCCATCGAAATAGTAGGGCGCAGCCTTCTGCTGTCAAAGGGCCTCTGCATTTTGGGCGCTACTGATGAGGTAGAGCCTGAATTCATCGACAATCCAAAATGGGTAGTGGTGAGGCAACCGACTCAACATCGCGCGCTTTCGGTTCGGGATTGCATGATCAAGTGTCTGGCGCTTCTCAGTTGAGGCCCGTCACGGACGCCACCCACTCCAGCGCCGCCCAGCCACCGAAGCCAAGCGCGAGGGAGCCGAGGTAGAGGCGCCAGCGGAAGCGGGGGCGGTATCTGAGCGGGTGCGCGTAGGTTCGGGACATGGGATGTGATAGGGTTTGAGGATGGAAAAAGCAGGTTGGCATCGCGGCTTTCGTTTCGCCGGAATTGAGTTTTGCGCATTTGAAAGCGGCTGGTGGCTGAAGGCCTTCGGGCGCGCTGTGGTCTTCTACACGCCGAGCGCGCGGGCCTACTTTTCGGAACGTACCGGCATATCGAAGCCGCTATGGAAAGGCTGGGGATACCGGCTGTTTGTCGGCCCCGCCTAACCCCACACCACAGCCGCCAGCACCACGGCGAGCATAGGCCAGTCCACCGCTACCACCATCATGAAGACGGCGGCAGCGGCGACCAGAAGGGCGAAGGGCTTCACGCGGTCTTCTTGCCGATGCGGGAGAGCGACCGGCCTACCCACGACATGGCGCGTGGCGTGTTGACGAGAACGAGCGTGGTGATGATCGCGGCGAGCGCGGTCGGGACGTGGAAGACTGGCGATAGATCGAGCATTGCGGTAGTCTCCAGATGAGCGCCGTAGCGCGTGGGTGAAGGGGTTGAGGATGAAGACCGGAGATGAGGCGCTGGAGTGGCTGCGAACCGAAATGGTTGTCGGCCACGTCATGACGGATGACGGCCCGGTCGAGGTGCGCTCATTCGAAGAGCTCGTTGCGGCGCTCGGAAAGACGGCGCAGTTTCGAGAGCAGGCGAATGCGGGCGTGCAGGATTTCTTTGAGCGTTACCGCAAGGAATCGCTCTTTGCTCCGTTCGTGAAGCCCCGCCCCCTGCCGCCCGGAGATTGAGATGAGCGACATCCTGAAGCGCTTGGGCGTCATCGCAGACCCGCTCCCCGGATCGTCCTTTGCCTTCACCGAATTCGGAACGCTCTGCATCGGCCCGGATGCGGTTCCCGTTTTCATCGCGCCGGGCGGAGAGGCGGAGACGCTGACGTTCTCGGAGACGGTTGGGATGCAGGTAATCGGGACGTATCCCCGGTTCTTCAACGTCGAAATTCAGACAGGTGACGAACCCTAACCCCGCCTCCCCGGCCTCGCCAGAACAGCCGTCCAGTAGAGAGACGCGAAAGGATTGAGAGATGGACGGATGGGGCACATGGAAGCCTCTCGCGATTGGCGACAAGGCTATCGTCATAGGGACGCGGCTGGTCTGGATCGTCACCGAAGTTGACGGGATGCGCATCACACTGGAACGGCGCGATGAGAGCGGAAAGCATTGCGAGCAGGTCTACAGCCTGCAGCAGGTTACGCGCCCCGCCTAACCCCTCCTACTCCCCAGCAACAGCGCCACCAGAAACATCAGCGTCCCTCCCACGTACCCGATAGCGGAGGTCAGCAGAGCCGGGAGAAACTGAACCTTCCACGGTCTCAGGTTCATCCCCAAAGCTGCCAGCCGCATGTCCGTAATCGCAGGCGTCCGCTCCACCCTGACCACAGGAGCCGACGCAGGCTCACAGGACAGCCCGCCAGCGGGGTTCTTGCGGCATCCCACAGGGTTGGCCGCCATCGCCTCGCTCGCCTCTCCCAGCAGGTCGTCAGCCTCATAGAAGGCGACTGAGGCCAACTCAGGACGCGCATAGTCCGCCTCCCGCATCAGGTACACTTCCAGGTACTGGCCCGGCCCGACAGAGAGGCCGCACCAGATCACAAGGCCGCCGAGCCAGACGAGGAACGCGAAGAACGGGTGGACGTGGGTATGGTGCTTCACCTTCACCGGATCGGTCGGCGCCGGTTTCGGGGCCGCCACGGGTCAGCTCCCCAGCTCGTCACAGCCGCCCGCGATCCACTGCTCCACGTTCGCCAGCGCATACGCCTTGGCGTCATCCGGCCAGGCATTGTATTGTTCGCGCGTGATGGCCTGCGGCTTCTGCCCCCGGCAAACTTCGGCCTTCACATCGGCGGCGGTATCTTCGACCGTCTCAACTGCCTTCTGTTCGGAAGAGTATATCGGCGGCTTCACGGCGCACGCCGTCAGCAGCAGGGGGGACAGGACGCTCAGCGTCGCGAGCTTCAAGAGCTTCATTTGCGGACCTCGTTTCAGCCTTGTTGATGTCAATCCGCCGTTCAGCTACGGCGGCCTCGGTACGCGACGCTTTCTTCTCAAACTCGCCTTCGACCTTCTTGCGGGTCGCACTCTCAACCTTCGCCTTGTAGGTCTTCGCCCCGACAAACAGGGCCAGTGCGATGCCGCACCACATCAGGATTTTGGAGACGACGGGGTTGGCCCGAAGCCACGCCCATGCGCCGGTGAAGAACGTAATCATGCTGCGGCTCCCTCGCTCAGAACCTTCTTCTTGCTGCGCAGTCCGAACTTCTCGGCAATGAACCCGACCAGCCAGACGACGCCCAGAATGACGACGACGCCGACCGTGACGATCATTGTCTGCACGAACGGAAAGCCGAGTTGATCGGCGGCGACCGTCAGCGTGGACCCGCCGAAGCCAAAGACCTTCATGCCGTTGGAGCCGACCGCGCGGAGCAGGTTGCCGAACCAGAGCAGGAACGCCGCTATCGCCTTGCGCAGCGAGACCAGATCGATGTCAGCATCCTTCGCAATCGTCTCCAGCGTGGGGCGGGGCTTGGCGGCAGGCTCACCGCTGATCTTTCCGGCGCCCGGGACAGGTCCGGCAGGGGTCGATACGGGAACCGACACCTTTGGCGGGTTCGGGGACGGCGCCACTGCTACCGCCCCCTCCCCCTCAACCGCCGGGGCTGAAGCCTGCGGCGAAGAGACTGGCGGCGAGGAAATCGGGGGCTGGGGTTGGACCGACTCCCTCGCCGCCTCCGGCGAGACACGCACCGGATCGGGTTGCGGCCATGCAAGACCAGCTTGCTCATTGGCCTCGTGTTCATCGACAAGCCCGGCGACGGACGCCGCGCGCGCCGCGCGCTCAAGGCAGGCGTCCAGCGAAGTCGTCTCAACCGGATCGATGGCGTAGACCCATTCGCCGCGCGTCGTCGTGCCCAGATCGGCTTTCATCGAGACGCCTGCTGTTGCGAGGTTCCAGTCCTTGAAGCCCATGAACATCACGGCCTCGGCCATGCGGCGGCGGTAGAGGCCAAGCAGGGGCTGACTGACAGGGATCGGGATCGCCAATTGCCGCTGCATCACCTTCGCGCGGCAGTTGCGCAAGAACTGGTCTGCCGCCTCTCTCCACGATCCGGGGCGCATCTCGACGCCCTTGTCCGTCACCCCGCCATTGATGCAGGCCAGAAGCGAAGGCGGGACGCGGCCAAGGTTGAACACCAGTGACACCAGCGCGTTGAATTGCGCCTGCGTCAGCGGTACGGCGACCTTGGAGCGGACCAGCGCCTCGGACGCCTTCACGTCCTGAATGAGCCTGTCTTCGGCTTCCTGAAGCGTGATGACCACGCCCTCGGTCACGTCCCGCGTGGAGCCATAACCGATGGTCAACTTGCCCGCGCTGCAGCGGTACGCCTTCAGCATCAGGCCCTCAAAGTGCTTGATGAGCGCCCGGCCCTCGGCGTCAAGCGACAGCTCGCTGACAGGCCGCGCCACAGGTAGCATGATCGCCATTCCAGTCCCCTACTCAGCGGCCTTGATGTCGGGTCGCGGTTCGTCTTCATTGTCGGCGGAAAGATCGGCGTCTGTCTCGGACAGAGCGTCCGGCGCGTCCGGTTCGATCTCGGTTTCCGGCTCGTCTTCGGCGTCCTCGTCCAGAGGTGTCGTGGACTGGTTTACCTTCTCGCTCATGTCAGCGATGGCGAGCCGGGCGGCCTTGACCTTCTCGTTGCGCTGCTTGCGCTTGGCGCCCTTCTTTCCGGCCTCTGACAGACCCGCCTTCCAGTCATCGTAAGCCTTGGCCTTCTCGCGATGACCTGCCTGCTTGTCCTTCAGGTGGAGCTTGTAGAGCGTCTCAGGGCCAACGATGCAGATGAGGTCACCAAGCAACACCCAGAAGACCGTGAACAGGACGCCAGCGAGATAGATCGCGTTGTCATCCGGAACCCACTTGTGTTCCGCAAGCTGCGCCATGCCGACAAAGAGATGCGTCCACTTCTTGTCTTGCGTCGTGGATGCCGCAGCAGTGGTTGCCGTCTCCCCGCTAGCGGTTGTCAGGGCAAGGATTTGGCCGTCGATCTCGTCAATCTTGACCTGCGCGCCGTCTTCCAGCTTCTCAACGCGGGCCTGCAGTGCGTCCGTGCGGTCCTCGTTCAGCCTACCGTCGCTATCGAGCTTCGCCATGCGGTCCTGCAAGGGCGCGATGGACTCGGCTAGTTGCTTCCTGATCTCGACTTTCTGCTTTTCGAGGAGTGCGACCTTGTCACCCGTGGCCTCAACGCTGACGGTTTGCTGGCGAACCTCAGCCTCGGCTGCGGCCCGTTTCCCGGCGAGCGCTTCCAGACCGAAGCCCACCGCGTGCATGATGACGATGAGCGTGCAGAACGCGCCCAGAATACGGATCGCCCATGCGCTCCACTTCAGGCCCGCCAACGCCATCTTGTAGGCGATGACGAGAAACGACGCAGCGAACACCCGGTAAGCCCAGCCGACATGCTGGAACAGGTCCGGATTGACGCTGGACCCTTCGCCCAACGTGCGAGAGAAGTGGCCGTCCATGACGATCAGGCGGGAGAAAATCCAGACGATGATCCCCCAGCCAAGCAGCAGCGCCCACGATCCGACAAACCATTCCGCAAAGTCGCGTTTGAACCAGCCCCATGCCTTTTCCATGGCCTACACTCCAAACAGCTTGAGGAAGTGAGGCAGCATGTCCGGCGAACGGGCGGCGATGATGGCTCCGATAATGGCGACCCAGAACCTCCAGTCCTTCACGAACGCCGGAAACCGTGGCGCGCGGTGGATCGGCGGAACGGACTCGCCTGCCAGCAAAGAGCGCAGGGCTCCCAACTGCTCCGCAAGCGTGGTAATCGTCCGCTCCACCTGATTGATGCGGGCGATGACTTCGCCCTTCAACTTGTCGTCCCCTTCGTCCGCATGATCTCGCGCACGTTGGAACATGTCCCGCATCTGAAAATGCAGGTTCGTGATGTCATCCAAATCCAGCCCCTTAGCCCTGTGCCGCTCTCAGCGGCCGATCCAGTTCCCCGCCAATGAGTTGGCGATATCGATTTCCCGCATGGCGATTTTCTCGTCCGCTGTCAGCGGCGGCATGTCGGCGGTGTGGTGACCTTCTCGGATGCCGAAGCGCTGCCACAGGTTCTTGATGCGCTCCCGGAAGTCGTGCGCGGTCTCGTCAGCCTCTGCGAAGCGCTCCAGCTCGGCGGGGATCTGATCGCGCGGCGGCGGCTCTGGCGGGGGCGGCTCGATGACGGGCGCCGGCTCAGACGCGACGAACACGCCGAACGGCGGCTCTGGCGGAAGCTCCTTCGCCTCGCCGGGGTCGCGCACCAGACGGCGGATTTCATCCCGCCAGTTGCACCATGCTTCCCCGGCGATGGAGCGCTCCAGCGCGCGAAGCAGCTTCCAGTCCGAGCGCTGAAGCTCAGCCTTGGCGAGTACGTGGATGCGGTCGCTCATGACAGGGTCACCGTTCCGGAGCGGACAGTGCCGTCCGAGCCTTTCAGTTTCAGCGTGATCGTGGTGTTGCTGGTCGCCTCGATGCTCAGGTCGCCGTTGGCCGCTGGCGTGCGTGAGGCAGATGGGCGCAATTCCAAATCATCGAGGTACGCGACGCGCGCGCGCACGCTGGTTGTCCCCAGATCGTAAGTGCTGTCTGCGAGGAGGTAGAGATGCCCGCCCGTGTCGCTTGTCGCCGCCCATGTCTTGACGGTGGCAGAGCCGATGACGAGCGAAAGCGTGTTCGCGCTGCGGTCGTAAATCAGGTAGTCGTTCGGCGCGAAGTTGAAGATGACATCCTTGTCCACGCCGGACGGAACGATATAAATGTCGTCATCGCCGAACCGCGCCCCGGCGTCGAAGTTCTGAATGGCGCTCCAGTCGTATTCGGTGTCCGTGCTGAACGTCTGATCGTCGTTGGCGTAATCGCGGGTGTACTTGGTCGCCCCGTCGGCGTCCTTGTAGATCAGCTTGAACAGCACGCTGTCCGCCACCCAGCGCTCCGCAACAGCGCCGTTGGCGTCCGCTGTCACAGATGAGCCCGCCGTCGTGCTCAGCGCCCTGTCCGAGTACACCGTCAGCGGCGTTGTCGTGCCAGCCGTGTAGAACTCGATAGTCGCGCCGGGCTCGACAGCCCCGCTATCGTCCAGAAGTCTCTGGACGGTCCTGAACAGGCTTTGCGCCATGTGTTAGCCCTATGCTGACCAAGTGACAGACATCGCGCCGGACAGGCCGGGCGCGGTGATTTCCAGCGTCTCGCCAGTGGACTGGCGGACCTCCAGACGGATGTTGACCGCCGCCGCCTCGTTTGCAGCGATGAGGCCGGACGGCAGGCCGGTGAACGCCACCGCCCAGCTTTCCGGAATCGTGTAGGTGCGGCCCTCGTCGCCGATGACAACTTCTGGCGTATAGATGACCATGAATGTCCCGCTATCAAGCGTGTAGACCGTGCCGCCGCCCGTCAGCTCCTCAACCACGCGCCAGTCCCCGTCGAACTCGGCATAAGCCGCCTCGCTGGACAGGTGGCCGTTTATGACCTCGTCCGGCAGGACCGAGATGGTGTAGTCCCCGCCTGCGCCCGATGGCGTGACCGGAACCGTTGAAATGGCCGTCCATGTCGTCCCCGACGTGACCCCGCCGGAATAGGATGTTCCGTTAGAGACGCTGCCCGCCCCGCCAGAGGTGGACGTTGCAAGCGCTGCATCGCGCGCCACAGCCGCCGCCCGGTCTGCCGCCTGCTGCTCCGCAATCTCCTGCTGGCCGTTGATGATGCCGAGGATCGTGCTTTGCGTCTCCGTGCCGGTGCGCTCAACCATCGTGTTCCAGGCGTTGCGGAACCACTCCTGAACCGTGCCGTCTGTGTTCAGCACCTTGTCGCCAGCGCGAAGGAATGGGACGGGTTGCTCGGCCATCAGGCGCGCTCGCCTTCATTGATCCACGCGCCATAGAGCGCCAGCCCGATGGGGTCCGTGAGCCGTAGCGTGATGGTCATCCCCTCGCCCGGCGGGATCATGCCGAGGCCGTAGAGCACCGGCTTGCGGAACGTGCCGTCCGGGCCGATGTCGAGCATGATCTCGGAGCGGTTGTCGTCTCGATCCGTGCGCCCGTTCGTGGAGATGTCCACCATAAGCCTGGGCGCCGAGCCCTGCCCGCTGGCGGGGCGACCGAAAGCCTGCAGGTCGAGGCAGAGTGTCCCTATGCTGTCGTAATCCTTCGCCATGATGCGGAAGGTGGCCACGCGTTCAATCGTGGTCCCGGCGTCGGTGTAGACGTTCTCGTCCATCGTATAGAGGACGGAGCCGCCCTCATCGGCTACCACATTGTAGCCGTAGGCGTTGGCGTGAAAGCGCGTGGTGAACACGCCCTCTTCCCATGTCTCCCGGGTGTGCCAGAGGCGCGTAGAAGCGTCATAGACGAACGCGGGTTTGCCCTTGGGACGCACCACGACAAACTCACTGGTGCCGCGCGTATAGCCCCAGATCGTCGTCAGCATCCTGTCCGCTTCGGACATGGCCTGCAGCTCGTCTTCAAGTTCGCCGTTCGTCGGCGCTTCCTGCAGCGCAAAGCCGTTCATGACGTAGAGGCGGCGATTGCCGCCGAGGAAGTAGACCTTGTCGCCAATGACCGTGTATGCCGTCTTGCACAGGAGGCCGGCACTCTCATCGATGGATTGCGCGGTGACGTTGGCGAATGGCAGGCTTGTCGATCCGGTCGCCCGGAAGATTTCGAGACTGGTTGCGCCCATGGCAATAAACTGGCCGGAGACCTTCACCAGCGCGCGGATCACGTCCGGCTTCTGCTCCGCCGTGGCAAAGGCCAGAGCATCGATGCTGGTCCCGTCGAGCGTAGACGACCATGTGATCGTATCCGCATCCGGCTCGCTCACCACGACGCGCTGGGCAAGAACCAGCATCGATTCTACCAGCGGCAAGTCCACGTCTGTAACCTGCGTCAGCGTCGCGCCGTCCCAGACGAACAGGAGCCCGGATTGCGAAATGAACAGCTTGTCCCGGAGCCCGGCGAAGATGGCGAGGCCCGTCCCGCCGATTGCGCCGATGGATGTTTTCACCCACGATGAGGACACGCTGTAGAGCGTGCCGCCCGCGACAACGAACAGGCTGCTGCTGCGGACGCCGTTCTCCTGGTACACGCCCTGAATTTCCGCGCCCATGTCGAGCCGTGACGTGCGGCCCGGCGTCGGCAGCAGGCAGGCGCGTACCGGCTTGTTGACCTCCACCGGCAAGGGCTGGGCAAGCCAGTTGCACAGACGCACGGGCGCCATGCCGAAGCGGGCGCGGCGGTCAGCGGACAAGGCAAACGGGGCATATGGCAATGGATTTGCTCACGATAATGTGATTTGGAGGGGCGTCATGTAACGCAAGTTGTAACGCTTACAGGGCGAAATCCAGGTCGTATAGTTCAAGTGTTCCGCGAGTAATCGCGGTCAGATATTTGACATCGCAGGAGCAAGTTTCCCAACAACAAGGGCGGCAGGATTTCTCCGCCGCCCCGTCCGTCGCGCTGTCTCACCAGCCGACTGGCGATTGTCCGAATGGAACTCAGACAATGACACCTTCTACCCATAAAGCTCCGGGCTTTCTAGTCGCCCGGTTGTCTCTCTACCTTGTCGGCGCCGCCGCTGCTGCGGCTGGCGTCGAGGGCTGGCGGGAAGACACCCTGACGCTTGCGTCGGTGCTTCTCATGACCCTCACGGCGCTCAGCGCTCTGGTGGTTCCGGCCAATATCGAGATCGTCGGGCGTGACCGCTGGTCCGTCCTCGCCCTCGCCCCGGCCCTGATCTTCGGCGGCATCAATGCCTACAGCTTCCACCACACGGTCGAGGTTCGCATTGAGGCGCCGCGTCTGGCGGAGCATCATGAAGTTCATGTTGCGCCCCTGGTCGCTGCACTCACCGAAGCAAAGGTCGCCACGAAAGCCGCTCAGGCCGCCGTGGTCGCCCATGTCGCCCCGGTCATCCCGGAGGACATGGGGCCGAAGAATACAGCGGCCCGCATGGCCGTCTGGCAGGCGGCCCACAAGCCGCTCACCGACGCTCTGGACTTCGCCAAGGCCGAACAGGCTGCAGCGGAGCGGGCTGTGAAAGATGCGCCGGCATATGCCCCCATGGTCAGCAACACGCTGCTCTGGGTCATCGCCGCATCGATCGATCTCAGCCTTGCCCTCGGGCTGGCCGGGATCGCGAACACCCGCCGCAACATCCAGCGGCGAATTGAAGACCGTCAGGCCAAGGCCGAAAAGGCTGAAGCCCGCCGGAAGGAGAAAGCCGCCGAAGTCCGCCGACTGGCGCGGATCGAGGCGCAGAAGAAAGCTGCCAAGGCCGCCAAGAAAGCGCCGAAGCAGCCCGCCTACACTGGGCCCCGTCTGGTGGCCGCAAACGAAGCCTGACTTGCTCCCCGATGTTACAAGGCCCTGCCAGAGATGGCGGGGCCTTTTCTATTGGGCGGGAGCCGTCACCCGGAAAATCGGCTGTCCGTCATCCGAGCCCATGCCGCCACTCGGGCTTTTGACTGCCGTAGTGTTGATCTGCTCAACGCGATAGCCTTTGCGCTTCAGGCGGTCATAAATGGCGACCCCGCCGGGCGTCAGAACCTCGCTGGAATACAACGCGCCACCCTCTGCGGCGGCCTTGCGGATGAGACTTTCATAGAGCGCAGTTGCTGTGCCCTTCTGGCGCTGCATTTGCGGCACGCTGACGCCGACCGCCATATAGTTGCCCGAGCCCATCGGGAGCGCAGTCAGTTCGCCGGACTTTTCGTCGCCAAACCGGATCAACCTGTCGTCTCCAGCGACCTTGCCCGCCTTCGGAGCCGCAGCGCCGGGCTTGCCGCCACGCATCGCCCGCCCCAGCGCCATGCCGCCGCCAGCACCAAGCGCTGCGCCCATCGCGCCAGAGGCGTACCGCTCCTGTTCGCTGATCTCTCCGTCGCCGTCCATGTCCACCGGAGCGTTATAGCCTGCGGTTCCGCCGCCGATGGAGCCCAGAGCCGTGGTGGACATGCTGTTACGGTCAGCAGACGGGCCGGGAATGCGGGGTGCGTCTCCCGTGGTTCCGAGGCCCGTTGTCGCCGGGGCTTGGGGTTCTGCGGTGCGGCCAAGGGCGGTTGTCGGGGCGGCGGGTGTGGGGGGGGCGGGAGCAGGCGCTTGGGGCGCGGTCCCGCCGGTACGGCCCCGGAAGATGCGAGTCAGGTTCTCGGGCGTCGGATCGGCCTGAAGCATTTCGCCCATGAGGTCGCGTTGCGCGCGGCTGTAGCCGCCAGAGCGTGACAGCGCCGCAAGGCCAGCTTCCACAGGGCTGCGCACCGTCCGGATCGCATCGGCAAGGGCCGGACCTATGCCGCCGCTGCCGAGCGTGGCCTGCGATGTGGCTGAACCGACGTTCGGATTCATCCGCCCGGCGTTCTGGACAATCGTAGCGTCAGCGGCGAGGCGGCGGTCAAGCTCTGCCGCCCTGTCGGCCCCGAACACGCGCGCAAGAATATCGCGGGCCTTCCGGCTGCGCAGCGAGGCGATAGCCGCGCCGGCCCCATCTGTCTTGCCGAGAATGGTGCGAATTGCGCCAGACTGCGCCGCCGTCAGGGGAGCGCCATTCCATTGCTCGATCATCGCTCCGACTTCATTGGCGTCAAAGCGCCCGCTCAGGTAGGTGCGTCCCTCCGCAAACGCCTCCCGGATGCGAGGGGCTTCGCCGCCAAGCTGGCGAGCCGCCGCATATTCAGGAACCAGCGTATCCATCTCGCTGACAAGCTCGGAGCGCGCATCCTCGATATTCCGGATACGCAGGTCGTCCATGCCGACGCCCTTGTCGATCAGGGCCTGTTCCTTGTTGTCAAGGTCGCGCTTGACCAGATCCCAGAACTCGAAATCTCCCATGCCCTGGTTCTTGGTCGTCAGGCGCTGGGCCTTGTACGCTTCGACGGCGCGCACGGAGTCAGCAACGGACGGCACTTCGCGAAGCGTATCCAGACGCCCGCTCAGGATCGAGGAATAGGTTGAGCGCAGGCGGTTGTATTCGGGCGTGGCGCGGGCCTGCGCCTCTTCCGCCATCCGCGCAATGTCGCCCGCAACCGATGCGGTAGACAGCCCGGTCGCCGCCTCAACGTCGCGGGAAAGGCGGCCCGAGCGCTCTTCAATCAGCCCCTCGCCGCGAAGCCGGGCGCTCTCGCCGGTTGCGCCGGGCATGCGGGACAGGCCCGTCACTGTGCCAACGGCATCCTGCGACAGATCGGCAATCGCCGCAGGCTTGTCGCCAAAACGGCCTTGCCGGGCGTTGACGCCTTCCTCAACGCCCGTGACACCGCCGGGGCGCAAGGCTTGTTGAGCGCCGCGCGCGGCGATCCGTTCGTTGTAATCCGCCAGAGCGCTAGGCCCGCGCCGGGCCGCCGCCGCCGCTCCAGCCGAACGCACGACACGCTGTCCGGCATGCAGGGCCGCACGCGGAGCCATCGCGCCAATCCCGGCGCCGGCAATCGTACCGCCGACGTTCATCCCGCCCGGCCCGCCCTCGCCGTCAGCGCCAGCGGCGAAGGCCTGTCCGTCCGAGCCCATCATGCCGCCGATGCCGCCGCCGATGCCGCGATCAAGGTTGCGGACGAGGAAGTTGCCCGTAGGCTCAGCTACAGGCGGCATCGAGAACGGAGCGGGCGGCGAGACAGGCGCAGCCGGGGCCGCCTCGGCAACCGCCGCAGGGGCCTTCTTCATGGCGCCGGCCGCGTTGCGGATCATGCGACCACCCGCGCCGACAACGTCAGACGCGCCCATGGTGACGTTGGATGCCGCTTCCTTCACCGCGCCGCCGATGGTGCGGGAGTTGCCTGCGCCGGCTGTCATCGCGCCCAGAACAAGGCCGGACTGGTCAACGGCAGGATCATAGCTCTCGCGCGTGCCGTCTGCGCCGACAGGCTGCGCCCAGTCGGATTGAACGCCGCCCGGAACCGGCATCCCGAGCACAGGCTCTCCGGCATTGGCGAGGCGCGCGATCTGGCCCGTTCCCGTGCCCTCGATGATCAGGCCGCCGACCGTGTCCGCCTTTTCCTCGCCGGTCGTGTCCTGCATCCAGTCAGCGAGGAACATGGGAGCCGACGCCGCCAGCTTGCCGACGCCTGCCAGCGCCTCTGGCGTGCCGCCCTGCACCATCGCGCCGTCCGGCGTCTGCTTGGCGTTCTCGCCCGCCGTGGAAAAATCGTCCATGGCGGAGTCGAAAAGCTGGCGGGACAGGCGGTTCGGGTTGTCGCGGCTGACAGGCGCAGGCATGGCCGGGTTGATCGGCTGATCCCCGGAGATGACCGCATTCGGATTGCTCGCAGGCTGGACCGGCAGGCCGGTTTCAGGCTTGCGCAGAAGAGCGGGCGGGCCCGATGACATGCGCGCACGGCGCGCTTTTGCCTTGGCGATAGCCTGCCTCTGCACAAGCGAGAGTTGGGGTTGCGGGGCCATTAGCGGAACAACGCCTTGTCTTCTTCGGACATGAATTCCCAGTCCTCTGGATCGACACCGGGCGGCGGCCCCTCGGTCGCTTGGGGCGCGCCGCCGCCCTGCACCGGAGAGGCTTCGGCGGCGCCCGAAACAGGGAAACGCTGCTTCATTTCGTTGGAGTAGTTCTTGCGCACCTGATCCGCGATTTCCGGGGGGATCTGGCTCAGCTTGTTGCGCAGCATCGTCTTGACCTGAGCCAGTGACGCGCCGATGGCCTTTGTGTTCTGGCCCGCCGATCCAAAGCCCGTCGCCGGTTTGATGGCCGCCTCGATGATCGCGAAGTCCGCGCCGACCAGCGCGCCGAGTTCGTACAGGTTTTTCGCCAGAACCAGCACGTTGTTGCGTGCCGTATCAATGGCGTTGACCTGGTTCTTGTTCCAAGGCCCTTCGACCGTCTGAACGCCGCCGTTTTCTTTCAGCGTCGTCTCGTAATTGTCGATCTGAGCCGTGAGAAGATCGAGGTTTCCGACCGCGCTGCGGAACTGGCGAACCTGTACCGGGTCATATTCGGATGTCTGGCGCGTTTGAGACTTGACCGAAGCCTCGCCCGTGCGCTCGTTGATCTGCATCGCCGTTCCGGGCGGCAGTCCGGCCTGTGCGACTTCTTCGGGCCGAGCCCAGCGATATGTTGCAGCGCCCGTCGATCCCTCGGACAGCCGCTGCGCCTGCAGATTAAGCCCCTGCTCCTGCAGATCGAGCCCGCGCTCTCTTTGCCCGTCCACAACCGCGTTCCGCTGATCCTCCCGGCCCATCTTGAGCCGTTCCATGGCGTCAATCGTGAAGTGCATCGTGGAATCCAGCGTCGCATCATCGACGCCCATCTGTGCGGCCATGTCGGGCGTAATGCCGAACGCGCCGCCGTATTGCGTGATGGCGCGGTTCATCGCCTCTTGACGCTGTTCCATCGGAAGGTTGCGCAGGTCGAAGGCAAGCCGCGCCGAAAACTCCAGTTGGCGGCCTGCCTGCTCACGCTCGGCCGCGCTCATCTCTGCAAGCGACTTCTCCACCTTGCCGACCGTCTCGATATCGCCAGCCTGCCCGGCCACGTCCCGCAGCGCCGTGAATCCGCCCTTGGTCCCGCCATCGCCTTGCGCGCCCATCTTGTAGGCGTCGGCGTATTGCTTGGTGGTCGCATCGGTCTTGGCGCGGTCTGCCGCCTTGGTGTAGGCGTCGGCCTCGTCGTACAGCCCGGACTTCATGAGCGCGGTTGATGCGCCCTCGTAATTGCCGGACCCGTAGGCTTCCGCCGCGCGCTGGCGGGCCGCATCCTGGTCGCGGACCTGCCTTTGCTGTTGACCCGCCATAAGGCCGGTCTGGAAGGCTTTGAACGTGCTGCTCATGGCTTACCTGATCCGGGACGAAAGGCCGCTGGTGTTGTTCCCGCCCTGCGAGGCGGACGGGTTCGGCATGTAGGACGAGCCGGTCGTCGGCTTGGCCCCGTCATACTGGCCGAAGCCCCAGCCGATCCACGACGCGAGGTCCGCCATGCCGTCGGCGCTGGCCTGCCCCTTCGCCAGAGCGCCCTGCGCCTGTGCGTTCGCCACGCCCGCCGTAACGTTGGAGGCGTTGTTCGCGTAGGTCTGGCCTGCCGATGCAATGCCGGTGTCAGCGTTGTAGCCCTGATCCGCGACGCCGCCGAGGGCCGTATAATACTGGTTGAAGTTGCTCAACTTCGCCTGTTCGGCAGCATCGGCCATGCCGCGCACCGTCCGGCCCGACAGCGTAGAGCCTTGGGCGCCGGCCATGGACGTGAAGTCATCGCGCGCCCGGCCCGCTTCCTGCACCGCCAGTTTTCCCCACGGGGTCTGTTCGTACTCGTTCCATGCCTCTTCGTAAGCCTCGTCCAGCGTCTTGGTGGCGCCGGAACCGGCGGGGCCTACGGTCGTCTGTCCCGGCTTTGCTTCCCCGATCTTGCCGATCTGGCGGCCCTCGGCCTTGCCGTGCACCGAATAGTGCCACTTGCCGTATTCCTCGGGCGAAATCTGGCCGTTGCCATCAGCGTCAAAGGCTGTGCCGATGTATCGATTGTCCCGGTCGCTGGAGCCCTTGTAGGCCGCTGCAACGTCCGGGTTGGCTTGCAGGTAGGCCAGATAGTCGAGGTCCGTGTCCTTGGTGGCGTTGGCTTCCGGCGTGCCCCAGATGTCCGCCGCAGAGCCGCCATTGCCCTTGCCCTTGATGCCGATCATGCTGGCGAGCGCCTGCCCGCCAAGGCTCGGCCCGCCCGTCGCCCACCAGTCCTCGTTCGAAACGTTGCCATTTGAAATGGCGTTCCACAGGCTCGGATCGTTGCCGCCCGTGATCATCTGCGAGAGGCTGGGAAGCCCCGCGTTGGCCGTGGACAGTGGCGTCGGCAAGCTCCCGTCCGGCGCGCCGCCCAGCGCCGTCGAGTACATGAGCCCCTGCCCGCTGCCGCCCACCGTCTGAGGCAGGCGCAGGAACGCCATCATGCGAGACCGTGCAGCGTCACCAGAGCCCGAATACTTGCCCAGAATGGTCTGCGAGTTGCGCTGCGCATCCTGATAGAGCTGGAGCTGGGTGTTCGCCGCGTTGGTCTGCGCCTCTGTGGCGTCGCCAATCGCCTGACTTTGCTGGCTGCTGGACAGCATCGATCCGGCGGCGCCTATGATGGCCGGCAAAAAATTCCACATTTACGCGGCTTTCGTGCGAGGAATCTGGCTCAGGTCGCGTAGTTAAAACGCTTCGGCGTGGTCTTCTCTTCGGGCTCGTCACGCACAGCCGGGGCCTTCTTGGCCGGGGCCGAGACGCCCAGCTTGGTGCGAAGACCCTTGCGGACGGCGCGCAGGAACTCGTCTTCAGACGGCTTCTTCTTGGCTTTCGACATCAGTAGCTTCCCATGACAAAGCGGATCGAGGGCTCCCGGTCGTAGCCGAGAACTTCGGAGAGGCTGGCCGATCCGCGTTCGCCAGCTTCCATCACGGCGATGGTCGCGAGCTGGAAGCTCTTTCCAGTCCGAGCGCCGATGAGGTCGATAATCGTGTCCAGCCACTCCTGCGGCACGTCCACCACGTCGCCAGGGTCGCTCACGTCTTCCATGACGCGCTCATAGGAGACCCGCAGCGAGCCCGCCGCAGCCGTTGTGTCGGGAACCGGCCAGAGGTAAATGGTCGTCGCCGTGCGCTGGCGGTCCAGCGTGAAGACCGTGGGGCGGCCCGTGCTGGTCTTGTTCGGCAGCCGCTCGTAATCGTCATAGTTCCACGCGTTGAGCAAGAAGTCCTGCCCGGCGCTGTTGCGGTGGTAGACCTGCTTGACCCTGTCCGGCCTTGGGCTCAGCGTGTAGGATGCCGTACCGGCCACAAGCGCAACCGTCTGCAGCATGCGCCGCCACTCGTTCGGCCCCTGCGTCTGGAGCAGCTTCAGGAGGCCGTTGAGGTGGTCCTTTGCGATGCTCCACTGGTGCGCGGTCGCGGTCTGGCCCTGTCCCAGCATCTGGACGCGCTTCAGCGCGGAATCGACAAGCTCGCCCGCCGTCTTTGTCCATGTGATCGTCATTCATCGTCCTCCGGCGGGGGCGGAACCGGCAGGGCTTCCAGTTCGGCGCGGCGGCGATCCTGATAGTCGCGCTCGCTCTCGTTCGCGCGGCGCTGCGGCGTCGGGGGCCGGGGCATAAGCATGGCTCAGACCTCGTAGAGATTGTTGCCGTACTGACGGAAGGTGATGCCCTCGTTCGTGCCGAGCGCCACGTCAGCCGCCGTCTTGGTGTAGATGTTGCCGGTCGCGTTCTTCACGGTGATATCGTAGGCGTTGAGGTTCAACAGCGAGACCTTGGCGCCCGCCGGGAGGTAATTGCCGCCACCCGCGTTCACGATGTCCGTGAGGTCGTCCGCAACGCCGCCCTCTCCGGTCAGGACGACAAGGTCCGCCGTGGCCGAGATGGCGCCGCTCGTAATTGTCGTGGTCTGTGCGGTGTCCTGCCGGAAGTAGGCCGCGATGCCATGCGATGCCAGAAGGCCACGCACGCCGCCAACCGTGATGATGCCCGGCGACAGGCTGTCCACCGGGTTGGTCACGTTGGTGACATCGGACAGGTCGAGATCGACGCCCGTACAGCCCGAGCCGATGACGTAAGCGGTCGTCATGGCGTTGCTGGCGTAAGCCCCGCGCGTGTAGATGCCCTCAAGGTTGTTGCCGGTCGTCATCATGTAGGCGGTCGCGATGTGGCGCGTGTTCACCGCCGCGAAGTTCTTGCCCAGGGCGAAGTTGATCGAGCCGGATGCGGCCGACTTGGCGAGCCGGGTCGTGCCCACGATGGTTGTGGTTGAGGCGTAGCGCTCGTCACCGAATGCGCAGTCAATCAGCTCGTGGGATTCGCCGCCAACGTAGATCTGTGCGCCGCCCGTGATGCCGGAGGTCAGCGCGCCGCCCGTCGCATAAAGCGGATCGTTCCAGCCGTTGTCATAGCATTCGAACTGGCGCAGCAGCCACCGATAGCAGTTGACGGATGACGTGGGCATGAGCCACAGGCCGCAGCCGCCGTTCTCCGTCGCCTGGCAGTTCTCCAGAACATCAATTCCAGGCTGGCCGGTCGTGATGCCGGCCCGCGTGCCGTTGTCCACGAACCAGCCATGACCGTTGTTGTAGGCCGCGACGACATGCCGGAAAATCGTGTTGTTGACGCCGCCCTGACAGACGATCCCGTCGCCGGGCTGGTAGAAGACCGTTACGTCCTCGACGTGGTTTGCGATCAGGCTCCCCGCTCCGTCGCCGCCGATCACAAGGCCGCACTTGGTGGCCGCGTAGGCCGACGCCGTGCGCGCCGTTGAGGCGAGGATCGAGATGCCGCGCACCTCGCAGTAGCGTTGCAGCACCTGCACACAATGGCCGGTCGTGGACGTGAAGAACAGGCTGGTGTCATCCTGCCCTTCGCCAAGCAGCTCGGAGCCGATCACGTCGAGCGTCAGGACGGAGCCGACGGCGTAGCTGCCCTTGCGGATGCGGCACGAGTCGAAGAAGTCCCAGCACGCGTTGATGAAAGGCGCGTTGTCCGTCCCGGTCTGCGCCCCGTTGTTCCAGTCGCCTACAGCGCCCCACCAGTTCGCGTATCCATAGTCCGCCGTGGTCTGCCGCACCCAGACGCCCGACGCGCCGGTCGTGTCACTGGCGGGGGGCACGTACAGCCCTTCATATGGGTCACTGGACACAAGGGCCGTCTGCGATCCGCTCAGCCAGTCGAAGACGCCGCCCCGGTTGTCGTCCATCACCAGCGCCGACAGGTAGCGGCCTGCCGTCAAGGCTTTCAGCGCGGTATAGTCCGCCACCGCAATCGGCGCGTCTTCAAGCTGCGCAAACCACGCGCCAAGCGCGCGGGTCTCGCCGCCGGTCGCCTGAACCCGCACAAGGTTTGCGAGCGATGTCGATTCACTCAGAAGGCGGGACGGCGCGACCATCTACTCATCCACCAGCGGGACGCCGTCCTCATCGATCAACGGCGTGCCGTCGTCATCGAGCAGAAGCGTCTGGTTGTTCAGTCCGAATTGCGGGTAAATGTTCGTCACGCCGTCCCGGTAGCCGAAGTCGAGATCGGCGTCGGGAACCGTGTTGACGATTTCCGGACGTGCGCCAGGGATCGGCCTGCCTTCGCCCGGGTCAATGACCGGCGTGTGGAGGTGGACCGGCTCCGGGTCGTAACAGTCGTCGCAGACCTTGGAGTTTGACCACTCGGTGCGCAGATCGCCTAGACGCTTGCGAAAGCCGCAGCGGTCACAGATGCCATAAGGCTGGCCGGAGAGGTAAGCGCCGCGAAAGTTCATCAGTCCACCTTCAGGACGGAAATCGTGTAGCGGCGAAGCTGAAGGGTCTCGCCAGAGCTGGCCTTCTCTCCGGAGAAAATCACGTCCATCTGTGCGGCGGTGTCGATGGTGGATGTCTCCACGGCCTGCGTCATCGAGCCGTAGATTGTGCCGGTCGCGCTGTTGCGGAACGTCTGCGAAGTCTTGCTGTTGGCGTTCCAGATTTCCGTGACGGCGCTGACGGTGGCGGTCGTGGTCAGGGTCGGATCGAAGACGGACGTTGCAGACCCAAGCGCCACGCCGGCCGCGCCGAACTTCACACGCGGAATCTTGTTGTTGCCGCTGTTCGTGTAGGCCCAGACCGTTTCAATGCGCAGAACGCCGTTCAGGCCCAGAATGTCCGGCGAGAGCGTGACGCGGGCCAGTTCTTCTTCTGTCGTGACAGCGGACACGGTCAGGGCCGCGCCGGAATGGGCGACAATCTCCCATGCAGCAGAGGTCAGGACTTCCGCGCCGTTGTAGACCCGGCCCAAGACGTTGCCCGAGAACGTCGCGCCAGCCGTTTCGACGCCGGTTGAGTAGGCGTCGGTGACAATCCCGTATTGCTGGGATGGAACGCCAGCAATGTCGGCCCCGATGATCTGGAATGTGTCGCCCGACAGGGGGCTGGTGAAGGCGCTGGAAAGGGTCGCGACCGTATCCGATGTCACCGTCAGAATCTTGCGGTACTCGCCATCCGCCTTGATCCAGGAGCGCCCCACAAACTCGGTTGTGAAGGACGTGCCAGAACCCGTGAGCGTAGTCCCCGAGGAGCTGACGGTTCCCGTTCCGGCCGTCGCCACGTCGATGAACGTCTTGGCGCTGGTGAATTCCAGCGTCAGTTCATCCAGCTCGATATCGATGACCTTGCCGGTTGCGTCGGCGGGGCCGGAAACCACGTTCTTGAGCGTTACCCGCTGGCCTTCGCGGACGTTGACCGGGCGGGCAATCGAGAACGTGTAGCGGTTGCTGGCGTCTGTCGTGCCCGGCTCATAAGAGATCGCCGCCGTTTCCGTCCATGACTGGTCATCGACATAGGACGCCCCGGACAGGTAGAGACCCGCCTTTGTCTGCGAGCCCTGCACCGCGAAGCCAGCGCGCTGAACGGTCGTGTAGGTGGCCGAATCCTGCCCGTTGTTGCGGAACACCGTTCCGGCCGTGTTGATGGACGATCCCTCATCCATCATGAGCCCGGCCCGGCCAGAGGTCTCGATAACCCCGGCAAGGAAGCTGATGTTTGTCAGCTCAGGCGCAACCTCGTTCTCAAACCCGTCGATGCTGGAGATGCGCTCCAGTCTCACCCCGTCAACGGTGGGGCCAACCGACCGGCAGGCAGAGAAGACGTGGCCGCCAGAGCGGACCCTGTAGGACGTACCGCAGCGGGTCGCCGTATAGCCGATGATGGTCCCGTTGCGCCCGCCCTGCGTCCCTGTTCCGGCGCCGCCCGCATAGATGGAGCCGGCGTGAATGATCAGTCCCTGAATGGAGTCGGCGCTCGGAACCGCCGTGGTCGTCCAGTATTGGCCGTCTGCGCCGCCGCCAAATATCGTGAAGTCGCTCTCCCCGACGACTTCCATGTTCTGGCGGTTCTTGTAGCTCCAGCAGTTGATGTAGATGTTGCCGTCGCCGCCGACGCAGGAAATGCCAAGCGTGAAAATGTCCGTTGTCGCGTGGCCGTGGTCGGTGATGTTCTCGAAGATCGTGTCGCGGTTCTGGATCGCGGTGAAGCCGCTGGAGAAGTTGGACAGGCCGGACGTGTCGCCCACTTGCCGATAAAGATCGACGTTGCGGACGCGGCCATCGAACAGGCCCTGAACATCCATGGCATGCTGGAACAGCGCGCGACCGCCGTTGTTCGTGTCGTAAATCTTGACGTTGTCGATGTCGGCGCCGCCAGCATCCCATGCGACGCCAAGCGTGCCGCAGGAATCGCGGCTGATGATGTTCTTGAGTGTGAGCCGCGTCGTTCCGGTCGAGAGCAATGAAGCGCCGGGCGCGTTGACGATCTCGATGTTTTTCAGCGTGAAGTCAGACGGGCCGCCCGTCACCATGGCCGGCGTAATGATTCCGACGTTTGATCCCCGGCCTGTTCCCGAACCGATCCGTAGCGACGTATCAAGCGCCGTATAAACGCTCTTTTGCCCGTCGAACTTGCCGCCGTCCCATGAGCAGTTGGAACAGCCCGAGCCGAAGATGATCCACGACGCGCCGGACGCGCCAATGCGGGTAAACACAGCGCCAGGATCACACTGGACTTTCCAGTTCGCAGCCGAAACAGAGATCGGCCCGAGGTCATAGTCTCCAGCGGGGATGCTGCCGCCGCCTGCCGCAATCATGGCAAGAAGGGCCGCTGCATTGTCCGCCACGTCTTCGCCGCCGCCGAAGTCGGTAAGCGTTGCGCCGCGGCTGTCGATCAGAAGGAGACTGATAGCGCCGGAAAGAGCCGCCTCGTCCGCTCCGGGATTTGCAAGGTCGATGTTCGCCATGATCGTCAGGCCCGATACAGCACTTCGACAAGGTAGGATTCGAGCGTGAACGTGTCGGCGGCGTCAGCCAGATCGCCTGTAATGACAAGATTTTGCTCGGCGGATGTATCCACTGCGGCAGTCGCCAAGGCGCTTGTGCTGATCCCATAGGGGCTGGTGGCGGACAGTGGCGCAGTCACCTGGGACGACGCCGAATTGCGGTTCTGAATGATGCGTTGCTGAACTTGAGAGGCGGTCGTTGTGACCGTTATGACCGCCATGGCCGTCCCGGCGATGCCAGCAGATCCCAGCTTGTAACGCAGCACCTTGCTGTTGGCGTTGTTGGTGTGGCTCGAATGCGTCGTTACCCGGAGCGCGCCGTTGGCTCCCATGGCTCCGGCAGGGATGACCACCGTTGCCAGCGCCGTCTCTGTGGTGTCTCCCGTCAGCGGAACCGCGACAGCCGAAGCGCCCAGAACGCGCCAGTTGCCCAGCACGGCCTGCAAGGCGACCCGAAGGTCCGCCTCGTCAGAACCGGGCGCCTCGATATCAATGTTCGCCATGGATCACGCCGTTTGCAGGATTAGGTACTTGCCGTTCAGCGTCAGGTACTTCCCGTTCAGCACCAGAAGGCCGTAGCCCTCTGGCGCGCGGGGGGAGTCTTCGCCCTGCCCTATGCCAGCCAAGATGCGCGGGCGGATGCGCGAGCGGATCATCCCGCGTGGACCGCATAGAGGTTCAGCACAGCGCCCGAGCTGTAGCTGTTCGCCTTCAGCCGCATGGCCTGCGGGATGGGCTCAAACGCCCATTGCACGCCCGCCGTGATGGCGATCAGGTCGATTTCCGCGTCCACACAGTCCGACCACTGGAACGCGCCCTCGCTGCGGATACGCATGTCCGAGAGCGTCGCCTGAACCGTGTAGTCAATCGTACCCGTCACGATGACCTCGGCGCCCACATAGTTGCGGTAGGTGTCCAGCCGCAGCGACGGGGTGACGAACTCGTCAACCCAGCCAATATCGACCGTGTTCGCGCCCAGCGTGGCGCTGATCGCAACGGACGAGACGGTCAGAAAGTAGTTGGTCGTCTCGATGGTCGTCGCGTTCGGCCCGGCGATGGCCTCGGTCTGCGTCACACCGTCCGCATCCGTCCCCGTAATGGTGAACGTGATGCCGGACAGGTTGGCGGCGCTGGTGATGTTGAGCTGGTGAGCGAGGCCGTCGCCTGCGGACGTGCGCGCTTGCGTCAGGGGCGTTGTCGCCCCAGTCGCCGCTGCAACGATGCCATCCGTATCGACCGCAGCTGGCGTGTAGGTCTTACGCTTGGGGCGCATGGGTCAGCGCTCCCGAGCGATGTGGATCCAGTCGATCTGGAACTTGTCGGTCCCGGTGTCGTTGGCCTCCATCGCAAAGGCGATGGTCATCTCGGTGTCCGGCAGAAGGTCGCCCGCCGTGGTCGTCGTCACCGTCAGTTGCTTGGTCGCGAACAGCGTGTAGACATCCGCCGCGATGGAGTAGACCTGCACGAACACCGTACTCTTGCCGTCGTAGTAGGCATAGACGGCGTACCGGGTTGAATCGACCATCGTGCCGAGATCGGCCGTGACTTCCGTGCTTGCCGTCTTGCCGGCGCAGAACTGCATGGTCCCCAGCGCCGAAGGCTTCGAGCGGACGCCAAACTGATCGGTTGGCTCCGTTCCGAGCGGATCATCCGCCGCGATGTGGCAGCCGATGAAGAACAGGTTCTGGTCCACGTCCTCGATGGAGAAGCACGTCGAAAACCACGCGCGGCGCCCGCCGATCAGCTTCACCGGCTCATAGACGGTCGTGTTGTTGCCAAGCTGGTAGTGGAAGCCGTCGCCTTGCGCGTTGTCGGCCTCGAACTGCACGACACCGCCGAACTCGTCCAGCATCGTCGGGCCGGTACCGGTGTTCGTCTCGTCAAGGTGCCAGCCGGTGACGCCAGAAGCCGCAACGACGAAGCCATTGAAGTCATCGAAGAACTGCCAGACCTGAGTAGGGTCAGGCCTCGGGAAGTTCCCAAACAGGTGATTGGCGACGCGCGTGGACACGCCGCTCGGATAGCGAACGGGAGTAGACATGACAGGGCTCCAGAAAAAAGGCGCCCCGAAGGGCGCCCCGTGCATGATGGATGGAAGGAAGAGGTCGCGGGCCTAGTTGCCCTGCGAGCCCCAGACACAACGCCATTCGGCCCAGCCGGAGACGAAACGCTCCGTCGCCTTGGCCTTGGCGTTCTCGGTGTCGAAGTCGCTGTCCTGGTCCAGCTCCATCGCGCGGCGCTGGAACGTGACGAGACCCTCGGGAACGTCGATGAGCAGGAACCACGCATCCGGGTCGGTCAGGTAGTCGTAGACCGAATAGCCGTTCGAGATCGCGCCAGACGAGCGGATCGCGTTGATGTCGTTGTTCGCCGTGCCGGACTGTTTCTCCGACTTCATCAGCCGTTCCGCCACGTAGAGAAGCTGCGGAGGGACAACCAGTTCCTTCGGCCGGAAGTAGTGCTTCAGGCCGCGCGAATTGGTCATCAGGCGGATGTTGATCGTCTCGTCCTCAAGCGAGGCTTCCGACAGGTCAGCGTCCACGGCGGGCTTGTTGGCCTTGAGACCGGCAAGCGTCGGGTGGGACGTGGAGCACAGGGCGACACCGTCGCCGCCGACGTAGCTGGACGAAAACGCATTGTTGAAGTGCGCCGCGTGGATCAGCTCCTTGTTCTGCTTCATCGAGTAGGCCAGCGAACGCGAGCGGCGCTTGGACTTGCTCTCGTACTGGTTGTCCTCGACTTCCTCGCGAGTGACCATGTAGCCGAGCCCGTACACGACGTTCGTGAAGCGGGTTTTGTAGCCCTCTCCATCGGTGTCGTACTGGATCGCCTGACCCTCGTTCTTGATCGCCGGCAGGCCGAAGGTGGTCGATTCGACCATTTCCTCGTAAGCCTTGTCGGAGGTCATGTCCGTGAAGTAGCGGACGTACTGCGTCGGCATTTCCTTGTAGGTCTTGCCGAAGTGCGCCTTGATACCGGGCCAAAGGTCCGAGTTGTGAAGGCTGCGGGTAATAACTGCCATGGTTCAGCCCTCCCTTAGAGGCCAGCAACGGCGCCAAGGCGCTCGGTGTGGAGATTGATGGACACCAACAGAGTGGCGTAGTTGCCGGGGAACGTGTTGTCCGCACGGCTTTCAGCGCCCTGGATCGTGAGTTGGTAGGTCGCGTCAGCGCCAGCCGAAGTGGAATCCAGCACAAAGCCGGACTTCTTGGTGTAGCTGTTGAGCGTCCCGCTCGCGAGGTTGGCGTTCAGGCCGACTTCCGTGTCCTCGACGGCGTTGGAATCGCTGTCTTCCTGAACAGCGAACAGCAGGCCCGGGTCATCAGCCACGAGAACCGTCCCGCCGGTCGAGGCGAGCAGATAGCCGTTGGCGGCGACTGACGGGGTCGGGACGATACCGACGATCACGCCCGTGATCTGGTTGGTTGCGCCAGCCGTCGCACGGGCGACAGTGGCGAGGGGGCCAATGGAGGAACCGGCCTTGACGACCGGGTCACCGATGGCGAGAGCGGTCGCATAGTCGCTCGCCACAGCGTAGGGGTTGCAGGCGCCGTTGTACGGCGCACCGCTCCGATAGCGAACGGGGCGAAGCCCGAACGCCATATTCGCGTTTGCCATTTGAATGAACCTTGAAAATTAGGGGGTGTAGCCGGGGTCAGCGGGCACGCGCCTCGCATCCCCGACCGTGATCGAGTTGCCTTCCTTCGCGTAGAAGCGGCCGGCGTCCTCGCCCTGCTCAGCTAGTTGCTGTCTCGCCTTCCCGCGCTTGAGAGCCTTTTCCTGCTCCCGCGATTCCGCAAGCTTCCGGTCCTGATCTTCGCGGAACCACGGCTTGTATTTCTTCACAAGGACCGCGTTCATCGCGCGCCCTTCGCGGTTAAATCCCGCGTGTCTGG
>Ga0181339_1000059_pt1 | contig 40508 bp, 67 predicted proteins | sample Sp13VDMM110DD_FD_130101 | JGI IMG/M metagenome (GOLD analysis project Ga0181339, IMG submission 130101) | Freshwater viral communities from Lake Michigan, USA - Sp13.VD.MM110.D.D | ecosystem: Environmental > Aquatic > Freshwater > Lake | place: USA: Michigan | collected 2013-04-23 | reverse complement strand
TTCTGCGCCGACCCTGCTGAAGAGCGGTGGTGCCCAGGTCACAAGGCCAAGGGCAGCGTGGTCCCGCCGACGACGGGGAACCAGCTCGCCCGGTCTATTCGGCGGTATGTGTCTTGAGCCGCGAAGAGATCATCGGGGATTGCCGCCTCATCCTGGGAGACTGCCGGGACAAGAAGTTCAAGCCTGTTGTGTCGTGCCGCGACTGTGACGCGACGTGGAAGCCTGCGGGTGTAGCTACGCGCGAGCCCTGCCCCACCTGTGGGAAACTCAAGGACGTTCGCCAGCGCCCGAAGGCGGCGAGGAACCTAGAGAAGCTCAAGGAGTGGCGGGCAAAGCGGCCCGGATATTCGACGGAGTGGGAGAGGCGCTATCGCCGCCGCGCCCTGCTGGTCGTCGGCGGTGGCGTTGTCGCCTGTGTCCGGTGCGGCTGTGATCGCCCCGAGTTGGTCGAGATCAATCACAAGAATGGCGGCGGCGGGAAGGAGATACGCGGGCTCGGCAGCAAGTGGAACCGGCAGATCGCCAAGCTAGAGCGTCCGGTCGATGACCTAGAGCTGTTGTGCAAGCCCTGCAACGCCATCCACGCCCTTGAGCTGAAGCACGGCCCGCTGCCCTTCCGCGTAGTGTGGGGGGCGTAGATGACGACGTGGAGAGAAGAGCAGATCGGCGACTGTCGGCTGATACTGGCGGATTGCAGAGAGGTTCTCCCGACGCTGGGCAAGGTGGATGCGGTTGTGACCGATCCGCCGTATGGGATCGCCCACCTTTGGGCTGGTGAACAGTCAGGCAAGAACGGCAAGAGCCGCCTCTGGACCGGAGACAACTCGTGGGACGCAGCGACGCTTCCTGAAGCTGTTTCGGTGGCGAGAGGGCTGGCGGGCAAGAGCATCATCTGGGGCGGCAACTACTACGACCTTCCGCCGAGCCGGGGCTACCTTGTCTGGGACAAGATGCAGGAGTTCAGCAACGCCGACAGCGAGATGGCGTGGTGCTCGTGGAGCCAAACGCCAAGAACTTTCCGATACGCCCGCGCGCAGCTGGCTAGTGAGGGCAAAGAGCACCCGACCCAGAAGCCCTTATCGCTGATGCAATGGTGCCTCGGGTTTCTGCCCGACGCCAAGACCGTCCTCGACCCATTCATGGGAAGCGGCACCACAGGCGTCGCCTGCGCCCTCACTGATCGCGCCTTCATCGGCATTGAGCGCGAGCCCGCCTATTTCGACATCGCCTGCCGCCGCATCGAGGAAGCCTACCGCCAGCCTCGCCTTTTCGCCGAGCCCGCTCCCAAACCCGTTCAAGAGGCCCTAGACCTATGAACCTCAAACCCGCCCCCCAATCCGCCCTGACCTGGCTCCCCGCTGCTCTGGAGGTGATGGACAGGAACGCGAGGATTCCGACAGAGAGCCTTCACAGGCTGCGGGAGGACCGCTCAGGCCTTCGCTTCACGGCTGACGAGGATGCGCGCCTGCTGGCGATGCTGCGCCGTGGTGAGCGGGTCCGCACGATTGCCGAGGCTCTGGGGCGCGATCCGTCAGCCATTCACGACCGACTTTCCAGACTTCGGAGGCGCAAATGAAACCCTTGACCTACTCCCTAGGCAACACTTGGGGCCACGTGGCCCGCTTCCAGACCATGCACGAAGTCACCGAGATGGTGGCGGCACGCTACGGGATGCGGGCGGCGGATCTAGTCGGCCCGGGCCGGGGCAAGAGCCTGTGTGAAGCGCGGTTCGAAGCGATGTGGATTCTTCGGCAACAGAAGATCGACGGCAAGCCCCGCCTGTCCTACTATCAGATCGGCCAGTTCTTCGGCGGACGGGACCACAGCTCAGCTTGGAATGGCATAAGGCAGCACGAAGCTGTCTTGGCCGGAGAGCCCCTTAAGCATCACAGCGTGAAGCGTATGGAGGGGCTGGAGCGGAGGCTTTCGCATCAGGTGGCTGGATGACCAAGGTTGTCAGGCTTTTCCCTGAAGAGAAGGAAGAGGCATTCGAGGGGCGCAGTTCGTTCTCTCAGGGTTGGGCGGCCTTGCCCGGCACCATGAAGAAACGGTCCGAGGGCCTCTCGATCCTAAAGCCCCTGTGGTCTGACCACGCCAAGCGCGCCGGGGGCCACGAGGCTCTCCTGAAGGCGCTGCTGGCCTATCTGAAGAACGACGACGATCTTAAGCGATCAGGCGGGCCGGGGCTAGGACCGTGGCTCCGGTCGAGACGGTATGAGCACTGGATGGAAGACGAAACGCCTGCGGTTGTGATCCCGCTTCCCGAACGCCGGTTCCCCGATGAGAAGCTGCGCGCCGCCTTCCAGCTCAAGTTCCCCGATGAGCGCGCGCTGGCGTGGTTCGACAAGTGCCGGCTGGACGGTGACGAGGTTGTCGGGCCGATCTACGCGGCGCGTCAGGAGTGGCTACAGGGGCCGTTCCGTATGTGGGCGATGCTCAATGGTCTTGGTGGTCTGAGGAACGGCTAGAGCGTCCTCCAGTCGAAGCTATCCAGAGACCGACCAGCGGCACCCTCGCGCCAGTCCGTGTCGTCGGTGTTCGACTTCCCAAGATTACATGCGGCACAGAGAATTTGCAGGTTGGAGAGCGCAAGCGCCAGGTCTGGTCGTTTGGATCTCGGTTTGATGTGATCGACGTGCAGCACGATCCCGTGCGACCGCTTTGATTCTCCGCACAACTCGCAGCATCCATCGGACTGCTTGAGCGCCTGAAAGCGGACGGCTCTCCACTCACGGCTGTTGTAAAACACATCCGACGACGAAATTTTCAGACGAGCCGATTTTTTGATGCGAGGCCCTTTAGGCTTTCCGAGGGATAGGCTGATGCCTTTTCGTCTCGCGTATTCCTCTGCCAGCAGAACCCAGATTTGCGTCTTGCTGACGGGCTTTCCGAGGATCTTGCCAAGCCTTCTGTTCAGCTTGCCCTCCAGGCTATGCCCTGCCTCTCTGCTCATTTCGTTCAACAGCCTCAGAAGGTGTCCCTTGGCTCTTACAGGGTTGGCCATGTGATTAATTCCTTAGGCAACTAGGTTGGAGGGAAGGCACACTTCGGCCACTAGGACCGAAGCAGCCTGAAAATTCCTTGAGGTTTCGGCAGTTTTTCAGACACTGGCGCTAGGGAGACCGGACGAACCGGCGGGGCGGTCGCTCTGTACCCCTTCGTTCCCCACTTCATGCGACGCTCGGCGGGCGGCCTTCTGTGACCGTGGAAGCCGCGCCCGACCTCCAGCCCGCTCTGCCGGTTCATAGCCGGCATCATTTTGTAGGCGTTTGGCTTCCGATTCCCGCATGCGCGGTGGCTGTCGCCATTCTCGGAGGCGCGCCAGCGGCACGCCGTAGGGCCTGCCTGAACGAAATGCTTGTCGGGGAACTGCGCTGAGCCTAGTATGGTTAGGCGTTTACGCAGCCGATGTGCAGATCGGCCAGGAGGGGGTGGCTTTTTGCGGAGCCGCCCCCTTCGACACGTAAGGTGCTCTCTTCCACAAAATCCGTCAAGGGTGCGTTACGGCGCACGAATAACCTTGCACACATAACCAAGCTGTGTATGGTTATCCCATGAACCGCAAGCCCATCAACAACCACCCTGAATACGAGATCGGCATCGACGGCATAGTCTGGCGCGTCGAGCCTACGAAGTACGCTGACAAACGCTTTGGCCCTGTTCCTCGCCCTATCAAGCCGGTGATGATGGGCGGAGCCATTGGCAACAGGTATCCGCACGTAAAGCTGGGCGGGGTCAAAAGGGCCAACCGCTCCATCCTGTCCCTGATGAAAGAACACTGGCCTGAGCTGGAGAGCGAGAAATGAACAGCCATATGCCCGATAGCGCCGACGCCCCGGCTTTTGATCCCTCACACATTCGTCCGCCAGCTGGTGTTCCCGAGAGCCTTCGCGATCAGTTCGCCATGGCGGCTCTGACGGCGCTGATCGCCGGACTTGACCGAAAAGAGCGTTCTGACGTGCTGGTGGAAATCACGGGCGGCATGATGATTAGCCGAGCCGCCTACATGTACGCAGACGCCATGATTGCGGAGCGCGCCAAATGATTGGGTTCCTTATTCGCAACACCTTTAACGGAGGCCTGGTCGTCTCTGTCCTCGCGCTGGTCCTGACCATCTGGATTTCAGGAGTTTCCCAATGATCAACTTCATCAAGCAACTGTTCGGGAAGAAGGCGGACAGCAGCGCGGCCTACTCCGAGCGCATCACCCAGCTTGTGGACGCAGGTTCTGAGGGGAGCCGTGTGGACATCCTGTACCCGCTAGATCGTCCCATGACCGTGGCCAACTACGCCCCAGGTCCAGATGGCCGGCCCGTGGAAGTCGAGGCCAAGAGCCTCGCGAATGGCAACTCCGGGACGAACAAAAAGCCTGCAAATACAACCACCTACCGCTCAAACCCCATCCCACAACAAGACGTGGACACGATCTGTGCGGAGGATGAGTCCTGGGAAAGCGAGAAAGCTGTGTCCTCTCTCCGGTTTAGCCTAATCGCCGAGATTGAAAGGCTGCGCAAATCCAAGAAACGCCATTCTCACCTAGTCGCAGAGCTAGATAAGCTGGAGGGGAAGGCGTGAGCGACAGGAAGGAAACAATCGCCGTCTGGTTTTCCTGCGGCGCAGCATCCGCGATGGCGGCCAAGCTGACGCTCGACAAGTACGCCAGCACGCACACGGTGCGCATCGTCAACAACCCGGTCGTCGAAGAAGACAATGACAACAACCGCTTTCTGCGTGACGTGTCTGAGTGGCTTCGGTGGCCTATCGAGTTTGCATCTAACCCGCGCTACCCGACCAACAGCGCGGTCGATGTATGGGATGACCGCGCCTTTATGAGCGGTCCGCTCGGCGCGCCATGCACGATCAAGCTGAAGAAAGAGGCGCGTCAGCTTTGGGAGAAGGAAGTCCACGTTGATTGGCACGTCCTAGGCTTTACCGCTGAGGAGGCGGCGAGACACAACAGGTTCACGCTGACCGAGCGCAACAACGTGCTGCCGGTTCTCATTGATGCGGGCATGACGAAGCAGGATTGCTTCGACCACATCACAGCGGCAGGCCTAACGCTTCCTCGGTCCTATTCGCAGGGCTACCCGAACGCCAACTGCAAGGGCTGTGTGAAGGCCACGTCGCCGACGTACTGGAATCTTGTTCGCGCCGTTGACCCGGATGTGTTCGCCGCCAGGGCTGAGCAGTCACGCCGAATCGGGGCCAAGCTGGTTCGCCATAAGAACCGCCGCATCTATCTGGACGAACTGCCCGCCGACGCCAAAGGACGCGCGCTCAAGAGCCTGAAGATGCCGGAGTGCGGGATTTTCTGCGAGGAAAAGCCGTGAGCGCGCACGACACCACGATAGGTCCGTGGCGCATCTGGTTCGATCCGCCGCCCATCGGTACGCGCAACTGTGACTGGCACTACCAGCACGAAGACGTTGATGGGGAGTCGCCGGGCTGGATGTACGGACATTGCGCTAGCCGCGATAAGTGCATCGAGGAAATAATCACCCAATACGAAGAGCGCGGCTAGCCATCTTCAGTGCAAAACCGCACGCCAGTGACAAATCCCGGGATGAATACTAATGCTCTACCAAAGAAAACCCCAACTCATAGAAGCCTTCCAATGGACAGGAGGCCATGACCAGCAGGAGGACCCTGTATGGGCTGTTGAGGCGTTGAGGGATGGGAGGCTGGCGCACGGCACAACGGCCAAGGGTGAGCCGTGCCTCGACATCGTTGCGACTGACGACTGCGCTTATGTCGGCGAATGGCTCGTGAAGGAAGGGGCCAACATGTTCGCGGTCACCGACGACGAGTTCCACTCCCTCTACGAACCCGCAAAGGAACAGGCATGAGCGACGCCCTTGAGTTTATCGTAGCTGCGGCGATCATGGCTTTCGCTCTGGCGTGCATCTACCGACTTGCTAAGGGGCGATAACGATGAACGACAACGTTATTAGGCTGGAGTTTAAATCTCCGCACACGGTTGATGACGCAATGGCCTTCGTTGCCTGCGCCTCTTGCCGCAACAAGACCTACACGCTTACCGAGGACCGTGTGAGCGACTTCCCTCTTATGCGATGCGCGGCGTGTGGCCAGCATATCGGACGCATGGGGTGGGCTCATGACGACGATCCGGCGCTATCGACATGAGGCTCGTGGATGAACTATCCGACCAAAAGCTGATCGAGGAATGCCTGCGACGCATCAGCAAGAACGGATGCCTCCTGCTGGAGCAGGAGGTCTTCGTTTCCGGCATCCGACATGATCCAGCAACCTATATCCTTCACCAGGCGGGGCCTAGTCCGAGTCGCTCTGAGCCAGCCTTCTGAGGGATTGCCCGTCCCCATGAGGGGCCAAAGTGATGATTACGCACTGCGACGTCCGACCCACTGGATGCCGAAGCCCGCCACGCCCTTCCCGATGGGAGCAAGACGACCAAGACGGGTTAGATCCGGGATGAACAAGGGAAACAGCAAATGGCTAAAAGCTTCTACGGCTCCTTCAAGCGCGATAGGGCGCTGAAGCACAAGAAGTTCCAAAAGGAGAAAAAGCGCACAGGCCCGTCCGACCCCAACTGGCTAGAGGCCAGATCCTGCACAAGCAAGAAGTGGTACAAGGGGCAGCGAGAGGCTATCAGCGCTTGCCGCGTGCGTTACCGTCAGATTTCGGAGTGCCCAGACCTATCCGTTTACGATTGCAGTCACTGTGACGGGTGCACATGACCAGCGCTCCGACCCGGGGAAACAACAAACAGCAGGCCGTCGCTCGACCTAACTTGACCGACCAGCCCGACGCTGGCATTCTCAACCCGTCCAACTAAGCAAAGAGCTGCGGCGCAAGGCTAGCTTGGACAAGGAAGACAGATGGATATCACGGTCAAATTGCAGCCCTCGCGGCTGTTTCGTCGCGCCAGCATGGATGAGATTCTGCCGGTCAAGGACGACTAATGGGCCGCCCCAGCAAATACCAGGACATCTACGCCGAGCAGGCCATGAAGCTTGCCAAGCTAGGCGCTACCGATATCGAGGTGGCGGACTTTTTCGATATCGACGTTCGCACCGTCTATCGCTGGTCGCATGACCACCCCGCGTTTTGTCAGGCCCTAAAAGCGGGGAAGGCTCCCGCCGATGAGCGGGTAGAGCGCAGCCTGTACCAGAAGGCTATCGGCTACGAGCAGGATGAGGTGAAGATCTTCATGCCTGCCGGGGCCACGGCTCCCGTGTACGCCCCGTATCGTGCGAAGATCGCGCCAGACACCACGGCTGCAATCTTCTGGCTGAAGAACCGTAAGGCGGCGGACTGGCGTGACGTGAAGGCCCAGGAGATCAGCGGCCCCGATGGCGCGCCGATTCAATCGAACGCCTCCCTTGATCTGGGTGCGCTCACAGAGGACCAGCTGAGGGCTCTTGCTAGCATCCGCGTTCCGACCGAGTGATGTTCTGGCGGCCCGGCGGGAGCTGGCCAAGCGGAGCCTCTGTGACTTCGCCTGCATGGTGGATATCCCCACCGTCCCGCTGAGCGACGCCAACGAGGAAGATCAGTTCAGCGTCATGCGGCTGGACACGCTGGCAGCCCATCACGAACTGATCCTCAAGAACCTACAGGGCATCGAGAACGGGACGGTTCCCAACCTGATGCTGCTGCTCCCGCCGGGTAGCGCGAAAAGCACCTATGCCGATGTGGTGTTTGTTCCGTGGTTCATGAGCCGCAAGCCCCGGCGCAACGTGATCCTGGCCAGCTACGCCAGTGACATCGCCAAGAAGCAGGGACGTAGAGCCCGTCAGCTCATTCAGTCACGTTCGTTCGGCACGCTGATGGATGTGAGCCTGCGGACAGACCAAGCGGCTGCGGATGAGTGGGCGCTGACCAACGGGTCAGAGTACATGGCGGGTGGCCTGCTCTCGGGCCTGACCGGCAACCGTGGAGCCCTCGGTATTCTTGATGACCCGATCAAAGGCCGCGAGGCTGCGGAGAGTCAGGTCATCCGCGACAAGACATGGGACGCGTACATTGATGATTTCTGCTCCCGCCTGATCCCCGGCTCGCCCCAGGTCATGATCCTTACCCGGTGGCACCAAGACGACCCCGCCGGGCGCATCCTTCCTGAGAACTGGAATGGAGAGTCCGGGATCTTCAACGGGCGTGACGGGCGCGTGTGGCATGTGATCTGCCTGCCGGCCATCGCCGACCGTGCGGATGATCCTCTAGGGCGGCAAATCGGCGAGACGCTTTGGCCGGGATGGTTCACGCTGGAGCATTGGGAGCCGTTCAAGCGCAACCGCCGCACGTGGTCCAGCCTGTACCAGCAAAAGCCCAGCCCCGATGAGGGGACGTTCTTCAAACTGCCGTGGTTCCAGCGCTACTCTCTGGATCAACTACCCAGGAAGCTGCGCCGTTTCGGAACCAGCGACTATGCCGTGACGGAAGAGGGGGGCGACTTCACCGTTCACCGCGTCTGGGGGATCGACTCGGACACGAACGTCTGGCTCCTGCCGGGAGGCTACCGAGAGCAGGCATCGGCTGATCGCTGGATCGAAGAGCAGATCGACCTCATGAGCGCCCACAAGCCGTTCGCGTGGTTTGGTGAGGCTGGCGTAATCCAGAAGGCTATCGAGCCCGCCCTTCGTCGCCGGATGCACGAACGCAAGACCTACTGCCGTCTTGAGTGGCTTCCCAGCATTCAGGACAAGCCGACCAGGGCGCGGGGCTTTCAGGCGAGGGCGGCTATGGGGATCGTCCACATCCCTGAAGGGCCGGAAGGCGATGCGATATTGGACGAGTACCTGCGCTTCCCTGCCGGCAAGTATGACGACGACGTGGACAACGGCTCACTGATCGGACGGGCGCTGGACATGACGCATCCCGCCATCGCGTCAGCCCCGATTGAAGAGCCCGGTCCTCCGAAGGGTGTAACGGAAATGACCTTCGATCAGCTTGTTTCGAGGGCAAAGCCCACCCAATCCCATAGGATTTAGCATCTCTATGGACAATATCGGCCCGATTGGTAAACTCGGGCAACTCAGGGGCGTTCATGGTCACGACTGCGCAGCGTTGGATTTCGGAGATCGACGCATCCGAGAAGGACTGCGCCACGTGGATGAAGCGCTGCCATGCGATCATCCGCCGATACCGTGACGAGCGCGATCGCTCCTACGACAACCCGACGAACAGGCGATACGCTATCCTGTGGTCCAATGTGGAGACCATCGGCCCGGCGATCTATGCGAGGCCGCCCCAGCCTGTCGTCACCCGGCGCTTCAACGATCAGGACCCGATTGCGAAGGCTGCGGGCGAGGTTCTTGAGAGGGCTCTATCCTACGGGGTAGAGGCCAACGACTTCGACCTGTTCATGGAGAACGCACGGCTGGACTACCTGCTGTGTGGCCGTGGTCAGGCGTGGGTCCGGTATGAGCCGACGATGGAGACGGTCGAGCCCGCCAGCAACGCGGATACCGACGAAGAGTCGCCGATAGATGACCCCGAGGCCGCGCCGTACGAGCGCGTGACCTATGAGGAATGGAAGATCGACCACGTCCTGTGGGATGACTTCCTGACCAACCCGTGCAGGACGTGGCCCGAGGTGCGATGGGTGGGGCGCAACGTTCGCATGACGCGGGCGGAGCTTGTGAAGCGGTTCACCAACCCCTCCGAGATTCCGGGGAAGACGGTCGGCGAGGCTGTTCCGCTGGACTGGGCTCCGAAGGGGTTCAGGCAGAAGGACCCTGACACCGACGAGATCGTCAAAAAGGCCAGCATCTACGAGATCTGGGACAAGGTCACGCGCAAGGCCTACTGGGTCAGCAAGTCCTGGCCCCAGGTGCTTGATGAGCGCGACGACCCGCTGAAGCTGAAGGACTTCTATCCGTGCCCCCGTCCGCTGTTCGCGACGCTGGCTTCGGACAGCCTGATCCCGACGCCGGATTACTACCTCTATCAGGACCAGGCCGAGGAGCTGAACCAGCTTACGGCGCGCATCGGTCGATTGATCGACGCCCTGAGGCTCAACGGTGTGTACGCCGGGGAGGAAAAGGACAACGTCCAGCGCCTGCTCGACACGACCAATGAGAACCGCCTGATCCCGGTGGAGAACTGGGCCGGTCTTCAGGACAAGGGCGGCATGAAGGGGATTATCGAGTGGATGCCGCTCGACATGATCGCCGGGACGCTCAAGGCCTGTTTCGAGGCCCGCGACCAGATCATGCAGGATATCTATCAGATCACGGGGCTGTCGGACATTATCCGGGGGGCCAGCGATCCGAGAGAGACGGCCAAGGCGGTTCAGACGAAGTCCCAATGGGGCAGCATCCGGGTCAGGGACCGTCAGAAGGAAGTGGAGCGGTTTGCCCGGGATATCATCCGTCTGGGGGCTGAGGTCATTGGCAACTTCTTCGCCAAGGAGACCCTTGAGGCCATGACGGGCGAGAAGATGCCCACGATGGAAGAGAAGATGGCCGCGCAACAGCAGATCCAGATGCTGATGCAACAGGCTCAGATGGCGTCGCAGCCTCAACCGGGCCAGCCTCCTCAACCGCCTCAAGAGCCTGACATTCCCGAGGAGCTTCAGCTCGCCGCTTCAAGCCCGACGTGGGATGAAGTGATGGCGCTCCTGAGAGACAACGCCACCCGCTGCTTCCGCATCGACGTGGAGACGGATTCGACCATCGAGCCTGACCGTGAGCAGGAGCAGGCAAAGGCTATCGAGTTCATGAACATCGTGGGCACGACCATTGCCAGCGTCGGGCCTGCTGTAGCGGCCCAACCCGCCATCGCGCCGTTCCTTGGCGAGGTCTTCATGTACGTGGTCCGCCGTCTCGATATCGGACGGGGCATGGAAGAGATCACCGAGAAGGCGTTCCAAGAGCTTGCCGCCATGCCTCCGCAGCAGGAAGGCGCTGCCCCGGCTGGCGATCCCAACGCGCTCCAGATCGCGCAGATGGAAATGCAGACGGAGCAGATCAAGCAAAACGGTGCGCTGGAGATCGAGCGGCTTAAGGCCCAGATGCAGCAGGCTGAGATGCCGTACCGCATGGCGGAGCTTCGCATGAAGGGCTTTGCTCTTCAGAACGACCCCGATCCGCAGGGCTCGGCATGAGGGGGCGTTACGTCATGCGAGACGGGGAATTGGTCCTCAAGACCCGCGCGGCGCCCAATCCGGCCCGTTCGGACCTCCCGTGCCCGGCTATCCGGGCTGATGGCATGGACCAGACATGGAACCCGGCCACGAACAAACTCTACGACAGCAAGAGCGCCTACTACGCGGACACCAAGGCCGCCGGCTGTGAGATCGTGGGCAACGATACGTCCGTGATCAAGGAGCGCCCGGAATACGAACCCCCGAACGTCGAGCAATCCATTGCCGACGCCATCAAGGAGTTGAGCTGATGCACGTCACGATCACCCACGTAACCGATAGCGGCGTTGATCTGCCGCCGTCGAAGGATCAATGGAGCCGCTCGGAGTACGAGCTGTTCTGCCGGCAGTGGATGAACAACGACGAGGGCGTCGCGAAGGCTCTTGAGAAGGCCAAGGCCCCGGCGTTCAAGAGGATGGCTCAGAGCCTCATCAAGGAACACACGGTGGATGAGGGTTCCGCCTATCCCCTGCTGGAAGTGGACGAGGGCGGCAACCTTGCGCTCCGGTTCGGCTTCGTCCGCACCTACGGGGTGAAGTGATGGCCTTTGATCAGGAAGACGACAACATCGAGGCCGACGTCGCGGCTGCGTTCAAGGCGGCTGAAGAGCCGGAAGGCGTCGTCGCCAGCCCCGCGCAGACTGCCCCGGTAGAGACCCCGCCGGAGCCTCAGGATGAGCGCGTGCGCGGCCCTGACGGCAAGTTTGCCAAGGCCCCGGAAACGGTGCAGGATACACCCCAAGAGCAGCCGGAAACTCCGCAAGAGTCCATCCGCCCGCCCGCCGCATGGTCCGCGAGTGCGAAGGCCATGTTCCAGACGCTAGATCCGGTCGTTCAGGCCGAGGTCGTCAAGCGCGAACGGGACATGGACAAGGGCTTGCAGGAACGTGCGACCCAACTGAAGCGATACGAGCCGGTAGAGAGCGTCCTAGCTCCAATCCGTGACCGTCTGGCGCTGGCCGGGACTGACGATGCGACCTACCTTCGGTCGCTTGTCGCGGCTGACGAGATGTTGCGGACCAATCCCCAGGACGCGCTGCGGCAGATCGCCCAGATGTACGGAATCCCCTTCGGGGCTCAGGCGCAGGGACAGCCGCAGGCTCAGCCCGATCCCGCCAGCTTCTCCGGGCTCAATATCCAGACTCACGTTCAGCAAGCCGTTGCCCAAGCCGTTCAGCAACAGACGGAACAGGCCCAACGCGCCCAGACGCTGAGCCAGATCGAGGCCTTCGCGAACGACCCGAACAACCTCTACTTTGAGAACGTTCGGCCCATCATGAGCGGGCTGCTTCAATCGGGCAAGGCAACGGATCTGGCCACCGCCTACGAACAGGCGATCTGGGCAGACCCGGAAATCCGCCCCATCCTGCTCAGAGAGCAAGCGAAGGCGGAAGAGGCGAAGCGGACCGAAGCTATCAAGCTGAAGGCGGCCCAGGCAAAGAATGCGAGCGGGTCTGTCGCCGGTTCGGGGGGGCACGGTAGTCCCGTGACGACTTCGAATCCCACAAGCACCATCGAGGATGATGTTCGTGCGGCAATGGCCGCCGCTGAGTCCCGCATCTAAGGACGTAAACGATGCCCTCTCCGGGTCTTTCCGAAATCGTCACCACGACCCTGCGCAACCGCACCGGGAAGCTGGCTGACAACATGAGCAAGAACAACGCGCTTCTGATGCGTATGAAGCGCCGTGGTTCCATCGACACCGCTGCTGGTGGTCGTACCATCGTGCAGGAGCTGGAATACGCCGAGAACAGCACCTACACCCGCTATTCGGGCTACGAGGTGGTGAACATCCAGCCGTCCGACGTTTTCACCGCTGCCGAGTTCGACTGGAAACAGGCGAGCGTCGCGGTGAGCATCTCGGGTCTGGAAGGCGACGTGCAGAACGTCGGGTCGGAAGCCATCATCAAGCTCCTGACGAGCCGGATCAAGAACGCCGAAAAGACCATGGCGAACAACATCTCGCTCGACATGTACTCCAACGGCACCGCCGACAGCGGCAAGCAGATCGGGGGCCTGCAACTGCTGGTCGCTGACTCGCCGCAAACCGGCGTCGTGGGGGGCATCGACCGCGCCCTGTGGCCGTTCTGGCGCAACCTGTCGTTCTCGGGCGTCACCGATGGCGGCGGCGCTGTCTCGGCCACCACGATCACCAACTACATGAACCAGGTCTATCTGCGCACCTCGCGCCAGAACGACCACCCGGACCTGTGGCTGGCGGACAACAACTACTTCAACTTCTACTGGCAGTCGCTTCAGGCGATCCAGCGCATCACCAACAGCGAGTTGGGCGAGGCGGGCTTCACCAACCTGAAGTACATGAACAGCGATGTCGTCTTCGACGGCGGCATTGGTGGTGGTTGCCCCGTCAACCACATGTACGCGCTCAACACGGACTACATCAAGTATCGTCCCTCGGCGAACCGCAACATGGTCCCGCTGGAGAACGTGCAGTCCATCAACCAAGACGCCACTGTGCAGCTGATCGTCTGGGCGGGTAACATGACCCTGTCCAATGGTTCGCTCCAAGGCGTTTTGCGTGCCTGATTCCTGAAGGAAATCAAAGACATGGCTCTCTCTAAAGTCACTTGGGACGAACTCGGCGCTTCGCCGACGACTCTCTACGGTCCGCAGGCTGCGGCGGGTGTGACCAGCAATGGTTCCCCGCAACCGCAGTTCAAGCCGGGCACCATGGTCACTGGCGACGGTGGCGAATGGGTGTTCTGCACGCTGGTTCTGGCCGGCACGACCACGCTTGCCAATGGGCAGGCCTACGTCATCGACCGCAACTGGGTCGCCACGCTGATCACCACCGCCAACAGCCCTCGGGGTGTTTCGGTGGGCTTCGGCAACGTGTCTCAGGCCTCGGTCGCTGCGGGCACCTACTACATCTTCCTCCAGATCAGCGGTCACGTGGGCGTCCAGTTCACCGGCGTCGCTAACGCTCTGGCGGAAACCACCGCGACCGGCGGGCTGCTGAACTTCACCAACACCCCGACCGGCACGACCAAGGCTGTTGTCCCCATCGCCCTGATGGTGGCCTCGCAGACCTTCACCGCCGACAACACGCTGAACAGCTTCACGCTGACCAACGTGTCGAGCCTCAATGACGTTTCGGTCGGCGCTTCGCTGGCGGGTACGGGCGTGGGCGCGTCGGCCAAGGTGGTTGCCTACGGAACCAACTCCAATAACTTCCTCGGCAACTGGATTCAGGTGGACGTGGTCTCGACCGCGACCAACACCGCCCAGACGATCACGCAGACGGGGGTCATTACGGCCAACGTCATGCGCCCGGTCGTCGGCGTCACGAACTAGCCTAGGCGGGGAGGGCAATCACGCTCTCCCCGTTCTCTTCCGACTGGAGCCACAGAATGCTTTCTGACTCTCAATTCGCCCCCAAGGGGACGACCCCCGACAACGCCATTCCCGAGTTCTTCCTTCAGCCGGTGCATCTGGCCTTCAAGAGCACGGAGGCGGGCCGCGACATCTACGAGGATCGCGAGTTCGTCCGCATCATCACCCCCGGCGCTGCCCGCTCGATTCCGTGCGAGGAAGTGACCGACGAGCACAAACGCCGCTGGCCGCGCTCCTACGAGGCGTTTAAGGCCAACATGGAAGAACCGACGACCGGCCTGCCTCTGGAGAAGTGGCCGGGCATGACGCCCGCCGTCGTGGCGAACCTGAAAGCCCTGCACATCCGCACCGTGGAAGACCTGGCCTCGGTGCTGGACCCGGTGCTGGAAGACATCGGCATGGGCGGCCTGCACCTTCGCAAGCGGGCTCAGGACTACCTCGCCGCCGCCAACAGCGCTCAGCCCCTGGCCGAAGCCAATGCCCGTGCCGAACGCGCGGAACAGGCTCTGGCGGACATGGAAGCGCGCTACGCCGACCTCGCATCCCGCGTGTCGGAAATCGAAGCTCCCCGCCGTGGCCCCGGTCGTCCCCCGAAGGCCCGTGAAGAGGATCAAGAGGCCGCCTGATGCCGAGTACAGTCCTTGAAATTGTGCAGTCGATGGCGGACAGCATCAGCATTCCGCGCCCGCTGACGGTGGTGAACTCCACCGACCAGCAGGTTCGGCAGTTGTTCGCCCTGCTCAAGGAAGAGGGCAACGAACTCTATCGCTCCTACCCGTGGCAAGCTCTGAACCGGACGTGGCTCTATACGACTGTGGCCGATGAGGAGCAGCCGCTGGGGCTTCCCGATGATATCGACCGTTTCATCGGGAACACGCAGTTTGACAGGACGGGGCAGCGGCAGATGATCGGGCCGCTGACCCCGCAGCAATGGCAGGCGATCAAGGCCCAGCCTGTCTATGCCAGCGTGTTCCTCGGCTGGGTGCAGAAGGGCGGTGAAATCCTGATCCAGCCTACACCTCCGGTAGGTCACGAATTGGCCTACGAGTACATCAGCAACAAATGGGCGCTGTCGGCTCTGGGCGTGCCTCAGACGACGTTCCTCGCGGACACGGACACGTCGTATCTGGACGCCAACCTGCTCCAGTACGGCCTGCGCTGGCGGTTCCTGGCGGCCAAGGGGCTCGACTACGCCGAAGCGATGCGGACCTATGAGCGGCAGAAGGCTCAGGTACAGGCCCGCGACGGCGGCAACACGGAAATCGACATCTCCGGGCGCAACTACTACTGGCCGTTTGACAACATCCCGCAAGGGAACTTCCCCGGTCCGACCTGATGACACGGGTGCGGCAGGGGCAGAGCTGGGAGCTATCCCGCAGACAGATCAACGTCGGGCTTCCCCAGATCGAGGATGCCCTGCCGGCGATTCCGGTTTCCGATGGCGAGGCCTTTGGCTGGAACGGACGGATTGTGATCCTGCGCGTCGCCTATCTCGGCAATGACCCCTATACCGCGTATGTTTACGACGATGCGGACGGCGCTTGGCATCCGGTCAAAGGGGCGGTTTAATGGTCATGCAGGCGCTAAGGCGCAATCCCTCCCGCGATCAGGTGGTTGTCGGTCGGTCCATTCCCGCTCCGGTAGGCGGATGGGACGCGCAAAACCCTCTGGCTGCGATGCCTGCCGAGAACGCCCCGATCCTCGACAACTTCATCCCCCGCGCGGGCTATGTCGAGATGCGCAAGGGCTATGCGGAGTGGTCGCCTACCGAGTCCCCGGTTGAGACCGTAATCGTCTGGCGGGGCTCGACCACGGGGGCGGATCAGATCCACTCAGCCGCCGGGTCCGAGATCATCGACACCACCAATCCCTATGGGTCAACTGTGCTTTACAGTGGGGCGGGGAACGCCCGGTGGCAGTACGTCAACTTCTCCAACGACGCAGGGCGGTTCGTGTTCGCGGTGAACGGGGCCAACATCCCCGTGACCTATGACGGCACGGCCTATGTGAACAGGACGATCACCGGATCGGTGGGGCCTATCGTTCTCGACCCGACGACCATCAGCGACGTGATGGCCCACAAGCGCCGCATCTTCCTGCTGGAAGAAGGGTCGATGCGGGTGTGGTTCCTCGACGTGAACGCCATACAGGGCACGGCGCAACTGCTCGACCTGGGGCCGGTGTTCCAGAAGGGGGGCCGGCTCTCCTGCATGGCGACGTGGTCTCTGGACGCAGGGGACGGGCCTGACGATTACGCCGTGTTCGTCACCACAGAGGGTGAGGTGGCGGTCTATGCCGGGGAAGACCCTTCGGACGCGACAAACTGGTCTCTGATCGGCGTTTTCGCTCTGGGCAATCCCTTGGGCAAGCGGGCGCTGTTCAAGTACGGGGCGGACCTCGCGATCTTGACGGTGGATGGGGTTTTCCCGCTGTCTCAGGCGCTCAGCCTCGACCGCGCGCAGAGCAACCTTGTAGCCGTGACGCAGAAGATCATGAACGCGTTTTCGCTGGCGACGACGCGCTATGGCTCGAATTTCGGCTGGTCCGGAATGCTCTACGCCCGGGGCACGCTGGCGATCTTCAATGTCCCGACCTCTCAAGGGGTGCTGGCGGATCAATACGTCCAGAACGTCCAGACAGGGGCATGGGCGCGGTTTACGGGCATCCCCGCGATCTGCTGGGCGATTGCCAACGACCGCCCCTATTTCGGGTCATCGACGGGTATCTATGAATGGGACGTGGGCGCTTCCGATAATGGCGCGGAGATCGTCGGCGACCTCAAAACCGCGTTCAACTACTTCGGGCAGCGGGGAAAGCTGAAGCAGTTCACCATGCTTCGCCCTCTGATCCGGGCCGATCAGGACGTTCGCCCGGCGCTGGAAATGCTGGTGGACTACAAGGAAGCCATCCCGACCGCCATCCCGACCGTGATCGCGGTTCCTGAGGCCATGTGGGATGAGGCGATCTGGGATGAGAGCTTCTGGCCCACGGAGGAGGAAATCCGCAACGACTGGACCTCTGTGACCGGGATTGGCTACTGCGGGTCAGTGCGGATGCGCGTGAGCACCGGAGTCGGGGCCGGGGTATATCTGGCGGTCGATGATGAAGATCTGGTCGCGTGGGACGCTGACGCGGACGACCTTATCCTGATCCAGCCTTTGAGCACTTCGACCGTAAGCATTCAGGTCATCGCGTTCGATGTGATGTTCCAGCCGGGGGGGCAGCTTTGAAACTCATCGTTGGAGCGGACGAGTATGTCTCGCAATGGGTGGTGGAGAGGCTCCCGTATCAAGGCCTTGGCCTTCGGGGGACTGCTATTGGGGTTGTGGATCGCGAACGGATTGTGGCCGGGGTGATCTTCCATAGCCATCAACCCGAGTTTGCTTCGATAGAGGTTTCGATGGCGGCGATCACGCCGAGATGGGCCAGCCGGGCGGTGATCGGGTCTATCTTGAGTTTTCCGTTCGAACAGCTAGACTGCAACCGGATAACCGCCGTGACACTCCGCAAGTCCCCTGGACCCAAGGGAGCCAGCCCTAGACGGTTCCTGAAAGGTCTTGGGTTCCGCGAGGAAGGTCTAGCCCGAGACGGATTCGGACGGGGCAAGGACGCGGTGATCTACGGGCTTCTCAAGACAGACTGGCACGCTAACAAGCTCTACGGACAGTCCGTGGGCCTAGACAACGTCATGGCCGCCTGATGGGCAAGAAAAGCGGTGATACCGGCCCCAAGGTCGATCCGGTGGCCCTCGCCAATGCGCAGGCCTCCGCCAACTCCAAGACGGCGCTGGAAACTCAGAAGCTGAACATGGTCGGCACGGCTGGCCCTGACGGCACCGTCAAATACGTGCGCGATCCCTCGCAGCCCGGCGGCTACACGCAACAGACCAATCTCAGCCCCGAGCAACAGGCGATCTACAATCAGTACACGCAGGCGCAGAACTCGGCGCTGGGCGTGGCCAACGAACAAATCGGGCGTGTGGATTCCGCCTTGGGCAATCAGCTCAAGGCCCCGACCCTGCAAACCTCCATCGGAGGCAACTACGACCAGACCGTGAAGGCTGCGCAGGACGCGGCCTACGGACAGGCGACCTCGCGTCTGGACCCGACCTATAACCGGATGCAGGGTCAGCTTGACAGCAAGCTCGCCAATCAGGGTCTCAGCCAGAACAGCGCGGCCTATGTGAACGCTCAGGATTCGTTCGGGCGGGATCGGGCGGATGTGTACAATCAGGCGGCTTACAGCGCCGTTCAGGCGGGGCTTCAGGCTCAAAACCAAGGCTTCAACCAAGGGGCGGCGCAAGGCACGTTCGCCAACGAAGCGGCGCAACAGGGCCTTTCCAACCAGGCCTATATCCAGAACCAGCCCCTGAACCAGTTCGGGGCGCTGATGAGCAATGGTCAGGTCTCCGGTCCGCAGGGGATTCAGTACACCCCGGCTCAGGTCGCCAACACGGACGTTATCGGGGCCAACGCCTTGTCCGTGCAGCAGCAGAACAACATCGCGCAGCAGAAGGCGCAGAACAATTCGGCCATGCTGGGCGGCCTGTTCTCGCTCGGCTCGGCGGCGATCACGGCTTCGGACATCGACGTGAAGGAAGATATCCGTCAGGTCGGGACGATGGACAACGGACTGCCGGTCTATACCTACCGCTACAAGGGCCAGCCTCAGGTCCACATGGGCGTCATGGCTCAGGAAGCGGCGAAGGTCCGACCGGAGGCGGTCTTCAAGGTAAACGGTATCCTGCACGTCGATTACGGGAGGCTCTAGATGGCTGCGGCTATCAAGAAGCCCGTTGCGCTGGAATACAAGGGCTACCAGCCGACGACGCAAGCGCAGATCCAGAAGAGCCAATACCTCGCCGATGCGCTGCAAAGTCTGCAAGCGTCGGGGGCGAATATTCGCTCTCCGGGCGAGCTGGCGGCCAAGCTCGGCGCGGCCTTCCTGCTCAATCGCGGGCAGAACAAGAACAACGAAGCTCTGGCCGCTGCCCTGAAGGGCGAGCAAACCGACCGGGTGAACCGCATCCTCGGGTCTCTTGGTGGAGGCCTTCCCGGATCGTCTCCCACGCCGTCGCCCGATCAGCCGCAAGCGCAGCCGATTTCCAACCCGTCCACGGGCCTTGACCCGATCAAGGCCGCGTCGCTGCTCGGAGGGACGCAACCGCCCCCAGCGGCCACGCCTGCGCCGCAAACCCCGCCTCTGGACGCGTTGATGGCTGGCCTGATCAAGCAGGAGTCCGGTGGGCGTGCCGGCGTGCTTGGTCCTCAGACCCGTTATGGCCGCGCTGAAGGCATGACGCAGATGCTTCCGGCGACGGCCCGGGCGATGGCTGAAAAAACGGGTGTCCCGTGGAAGCCGGAATTGATGCGCGGAGCCACGCCGGAGGCGGCGGAATATCAGCGCACGCTCGGCCAGGCCTATCTGCAAGAGGGTTTGGACAAGTACGGCGGCGATACGCAGAAAGCCCTCATGTACTACCACGGCGGCCCTGATGAGCGCCTGTGGGGTCCGAAAACCCGTGGCTACGCGCAAGCGATCCTGTCGGGCCTTCCGCAGGCGCAACCGCAAGCGCAGATGATCAGCGGCCCGCCGCAAGGTCAAATGCAGATCCAGCAGCAGTTTCCGCAGCCGGGACAGCCTCAAGCCCCGATGGCTGGACAGCCTCCGCAGGCTATGCCACAGTCTCAGGGTGGAATGGGCGGACAGCCCATCGGCGCTCCATCAGCCTCTCCAGCCGCTGCGCCGCCCGCGTCCGCCCCCCCGCCGGTTTCACCTCCTGGCGCGGGGGCGTGGGGTCCAAACCCGCAGGAAATCCAGATCATCCGCGACCTTGCCTCCGACCCCCGCACCATCGGGCTGGCGGAGCAACTCGCGACTGAGCTGCGAATGAAGTACGCGGCTGCTCCCGAGTATGGGTCGGCGACCATCAACGGCATTCCGGCTCGCTTCGACAAGCGAACGGGCTCCTACGAGCTTTCTCAGGTCCCCACGGGGGCGATGAGCCGCACGGTGGAGGGCTCGCAACTTGGCATCGCCGGGCCGCAGGGGGCTGCGTATTCGGTTGATCCGCTTGGCAAGCCAACCAGCCTTGGCAATCTGCCCGCCGGCATGGAGGGCCGTGGCGGTTCTCTGGCGCCTATTCAACAGGGCACGCAGGACCCCAACAGCCCGCTAAATCAACTGTCGGGTGAACAGCAGCTCCGCAAGGAGTTTGAAGCCAACACCAAGGACTATTCCGAAGCCCGGAATGGTTACGAGAAGGTATTGCGCGCGGCTCAGGACGGGACCGGCGTTTCCGACATTGCCCTGATCTTCGGCTTCATGAAGACGCTCGACCCCTCTTCGACTGTCCGCGAAGGCGAGTTCGCGACGGCGCAGAACAGTGGATCGGTCGCGGATAGCGTGAAGAATATGTATAACAAGGCTCTTGCGGGTGAGCGTCTGCAACCGGAGCAACGTGCGCAATTCGCCCAAACGGCTCAACAGCAGTTCGGCGTCTATCAGGATCGCTACGAGCAGACGCGCCAGCGGTTTGAAGACATGGCGGGCCGCTACGGCTACGACCCGCGCAACATCATCACGCAATACCCGGAGGTTCCCAATGCTCCTCAGTCTTCTGGCCGGGGTGGCGGGGGTGGCGGTGGTTCGGCACCTTCTGGAATCCCGCAAGGCGCCCAGAGAGGTCAGGACGGTCAGTATTATATCGCAGACCCCTCTAAGCCCGGAAGCTTCCCCCGGCTCCAAAAGGCCCCTTCTGGGCAATGGGTAATCAAGTCCGCTAGCGGACAGTGGATGGCGGTGCAGTAGTGCCTCAGTTCATCCCGATTGATGACCCGTTCGCGGTCAACGCCCAGACCGGCCAGCCGCTTCCGCAGGCTCAACAGCAGACCTACGAGCAGCTTCAGGCCGCTGGGGGGCTAGAGCCTAACGCCCAGCCCGGCTCTTCGCGCTTCCCGCTAGCCGGCGTGGAGGGCAATCAAGCTCAGCCGGGGCAGTTCTACGTCGATCAGCAAGGGCTCGTTAAACAGCAGGCCCCGATTGCCTACGGCATGGGTTTCGACCCCATGCAGAAGAATGACTGGCCGGAGGATATGGCCCGGGCGGGCGGTGCGGGCATCATGCAGGGCGGCGATATGGCGCTCGGCGCGGTTGGTGATGTCGGTCAGATGCGAAACGATGCCCAGCGCTTCGCCAACGACAAAGGCGGTCAGGGACCGCTTGAGATGCTGCGGGGGTCTAACAACCCGTTGCTCGCCAACATCGCTGATTCCGTGATCGGGGCGCAGGAGGCCGCTTCTCTGGTCAACCCGCTGGAGGCGATCTTCCGCAATGCTCCCAATTCTCAGGAGCTTGGACAAGAACGCCAACGGGCGCTTGGGGCGGATTATCAGCCTCAGACGACGGCGGGAGAGTATGCGCGCACTATCGGGCAGTTTGCGCCCGCTGCGGCGCTACCTGGGGGCTTGGCGTCAAGGGTTGGTCGGGCGGTTGTCCCGGGAGCCATGTCGGAAAGCGCGGGGCAACTTACCGAGGGCCAGCCTTATGAGGGCGCGGCCCGGATGGCGGGTGGTCTTCTGGGCGGGGGTATGACGGAGCTTGCCGCTGGTATTCGGCCCCCTCCTCAGACGATGATTCGCGATGCCTTGGCTCAAGTCAGTCCTGAGCAGATGCAGGCCGCCGGCCAACTGATGAACACCGCCCGCCAACAGGGCGTGCAATTGACGCTGGCCGAAGCCGTTCAACAGGTGACGGACGGCGCGTCGGGTATGGGTCGGCTGCAACGGGTTGTTGAAGGCACTCGCGCGGGAGGCGAACGTTTCGCCCCGATGATGGCGCAGCGTCCCGGTCAGGTCAGCCAGGCTGCAAACAACGTTTTCGACCAGATCGCACCACCGCGCTCCGACCCGTCGATGATCGGGCAAGAGGCGCAGATGGCCGCGCAGGGCGGTCTGGATCGCGTTCGTCAGCAGATCAACGCGCAGGCGGGTCCGTCCTACGACAACCTCGCGGGACAGATCATCCCAGAGGCCGAATACGCCCAACTCGCGTCCAATCCGGCCTATCAGCAGTCGCTCGCGAACCTGCGAGGCAATCCCATCCTGAATGAAGCGGTGGGGACGCGCCCCGATGCCGATCTTTCGGTGGTCAACGAGGTGGTAAAGCGCCTTGACCGCAACGCCGAAGCTTCGCGGGTCACGCCTCAGAACCCCACGGGAGACAATCAGCTAGCCGCTGCCTATGGCGGCGCACGTTCGCAAGCCGATGCTCTGGCTTCTGGTCTCTCGGGGGACTGGAGGCAGGCGCGCGATACGGTGGCCTCTGGTCGGCAGATGTTCCTTGATCCTCTGGAGGCGGGGCCTGTAGGAAGCATGGCGCGGACGCAGGATGTTCGCGCTCAAGCCGGGCGTCTGTATCCGGCAAACCCTCTTGAGGGGGCTTCTGGAGAAACTCGTCAGGCGGCTCAGATCCTTGGGGAAATCAACCCGCAGGTTGTCCCGGATCTGACCCGTCAGCATCTCGCGGGCGTGTTCAACGAGGCGACCCAGAACCTTCAGGCAGGGCCGAACCAGTGGGGCGGGGCGAAGTTTGCCTCTACGGTGGCGGGTAATCCCGAACAGCGGGCCGCGCTTCTGGCAGGTATCGAGGCGCTTCCCAAGGGCGGGGACAAGGCCAAGCAACTGAGCGACCTTCTGCAAGTGCTAGAGGCAACCGGCAAGCGCGAGGCCCAAGGGTCGAAGACGGCTTACAACGCAGAAGATCTTCGCACGCTAGGTTCCGCCGGGGCGGCTGGTGAGGCGACGAAGGCGATTGCCTCCGGCCCCGCAACCTTCCGTAAGATCGGCGAGGAACTTGAACGCTTCCAGCTCGGGAGGAACGCAAATCGCATTTCCGATATCCTGATGAGCGACCCTGAGCTTGCGATGGCTTTCGCGGCCAAGGCGCGTCAACACAACACAGTCACGGGCGCTCTGGCTGCTGCCCTTCAAGGAAGGGAGGGCAACTGATGCCCCGCTCTGGTGGAACCTACACCGCTCCGGCTTCGTCGTGGAATCCGGCTGTTCCGGGCACGACGCTTTCGAGCACGGACTACAACGCCCAACTGGCCGACATTTCCACGGCCCTCACCAACTCCATTGCGACGGATGGCCTTACCCCGATCATCGCGCGTATTCCGTTCGCGGCGGGGACTTCGGCTGCGGCGGGAACGGTGGCTCTGGCCTCCTACGCCTCGACCGGCGATCTGGATACGGGGATGTATTTCCCGACGACCAATCAGGCAGCGGTCACGGCGGGCGGGGTGCAATCGGCGCTGTTCACCTCGACGGGTGTAACGGTCCCGGGAGTCGTGCGGCTGGCGGACGGCCTTCTGGCAACGCCGGGGATCGCCTTCGCAAGTGATCTGGACACGGGGTTCTATCTGATCTCAGCAGGGAGCATCGGTGTTGCTGCGGGAGGGGTCTTGTCGGCGACCTTCACGGCGGCGGGCCTGACCTTCACTGGCGTTACCACGGGCTCTCTGTCCGTTACCGATAACGCCACTCTCGGCTCCAGCAATGCCGATACGCTGACAGTCAACGCGATCTCCACATTCGCGGATGCGGTGACATTCAACGGAACGGTTACGTTCAACGGCAACCCGTCGTTTACGGGCAACCTGACGATTGGCAACGCCTCGTCGGATACCCTGACCATCAACTCCACAGCGACCGCGACGGCTCTGGCGACCTTCTCTGCGGGCGCGAACCTGACGCCTGCGGCCACGCCCGCAACGAACGCCGTAGGCTACCTGGGGACGCCCCAGAACCTGCGGAGCGGAAACTATAACGTCGTGATGTCGGATACGGGGAAAGACCTGTATTTCACTACCACCTCAATCACAGCCATTCCGGCCAATGCGTCGATTGCTTTCCCCATTGGGAGCATCGTTCAGTTTTCGGTCGCGGCAGGACAGGTTCTGACCATCACCATCACGACGGATACCCTGCGGTGGGTTCCGGCCAATCTCACTGGATCAAGGACCCTGACCGGCCCGGCCTTCTGCACCATCCAGAAGAAGACGGCTACGGAGTGGTGGATTTCCGGCGCGGGGCTCTCATGAGCGGAGCCCTAAACGTCATGATGACGACAACGGGGCGCCTCGTGGTCAGCCTCACCGTCACCGTGGATGCGGAAACAAACACCACCACCAACTACACCTTCACCCCGGCCAACACAGCCACGGCGACGGGCGGAACCGGGCTCTATAGCTATCAGTGGGTCGTTACGGGAACCGTGGGCGGGGGCTCATGGGGCTTTTCGGCGGCGACCTCGGCGACAACCTCAATCAACGTAACAGGGGCTCCGCTTGGGGTCTCCTCGGCTACGCTCGCCTGCGATGTAACCGATGTGGGAACGGGTCTCACAACCAGATCTCCCATCGCCTCCTATGAATACGAACGCGTCTAACTTGTTCATCGCTCGAAAATAGAGCATTCTCCAGACGCAAGCCGGACCCGGGCGGGGCCACCGACGAAGCGTCAAAGCGACCTTCAACCGGTGATCTCATGGCCAATACGATCCTCGTCAAGACTGACAACCAGACCCCGCTAGGGCAGGACGCGTCCAATCCGCTGTTCACTGCTTCGGGAACCGGCGGATCTACCGCCCCGGTGGTTCCTGGCGCTCCGACCGCGACCAGTTCCACCCTCGTCGCCGCGCAGTACCTCACCACCCGCCCAACGCTGACCAACCTTCAGCAAGGGCCGATGAACTTCGACACGCGAGCCAATCTCGCGGTTTCGCTGTTCTCGACGGATTCCACGGTGGGCGCGCAGATCGCGGCCCCCAACGCTGACGCCCTGTCCAACGGCAACTCCAACGCGGGGCTTGCCACCCGGAGTATCGGCTACGCCTACAACGGCGCGAGTTTCGACCGGATTCGGGGTGACGCCAACGCTCAGGCTGTCCAGCCGGCCCTCACCACGGCCTTCTGGAGCTACGCCGCTGCTACGCTCGGCATCGTCAACACCACCACGGCGGTAACGATCAAGACGGCTGCGGGCGCGTCGATCCGCAACTACATCCAATCCATCACTATCGACTGGGACACGCTCGGCGCGGCTACGGAATTTGTCATCCGCGACGGCGCTGGTGGGACGGTTCTCTATCGCACCAAACTCCCGACCGCTGCGGGTCAAAAGATGATCAAGTTCGGCACTCCTCTGCGGGGCACGGCCAACACCCTGATGGAAGTCGCCACCCTGACGGCCTCTGTGACCGGCGGAGTTTGGGTGAACGCCCAAGGGTGGACTGGGGCCTAGAATGAGCGTTGAGACTGGACAAGTCACCGTCACCAACGTTCCCACGCTGATCGTTGCAGCCCGGTCCCGCAACTTCGTTGGCGGTGTCCAGTGCGGAACCGTGGACGTGTGGCTGGGCGGCTCTACCGTTACCCCCACGACGGGCCTTCTGATGCTGGGCGTAAGGGGAACGCCGTTCAACTGGCAGGGCTCGGAGGCGATCTACGGCGTTACAGCTTCAGGCAGTTCCGTGGTCTCCTACGCGGAGAGCTTCTAATGCCTTATGCCTCTCAGTTCGGGACGCCGCCGGGGATGCGACCTTCGGACGCGACGCCACAACCGGCGGGCGCTGCAACAGCAGGTGTTTCCTCTGACGGCTCCCGGGCCGACCACGTCCATGCGGCCCAGACCGTTCCTTCGCTGACTATTGGCGTGCCGGTCTCGCGCACGCTCTCTCTCTCGACGGCCTATCAGGCGACGACTTCCGCCAAGCCCGCGCTGGTGACGGTAAACCTCTCCTCGAATGCGGCCCTGTCACTCTCAGGCGGCACGACCAACACGGCTGAGATCGTCGTTGGCCCGACCAATGCTGTCGCTGGAGGCACGGGAACGGCGGTCGGAAGGTTCAACAACAGTCTGACTGGCGCACTTGTCGTCGGTCTGGCGGTGAACAATACCGCTATGTCGCCCTGCTCCTTCTTCCTGCCTGTTGGGTACTATTTCAGCGTTCGGGTTACGGCTGGCAGCGCGACCATCACGTCAGCTTTTGACCAGGCGCTAGGGTAACATGGCCAGCAAAACCTATCCCCAGCTTCAGGCCGCAACCGAGATCGCGGACACGGACCTGTTGGCGATTTATCCCATCTCCACAGGCCCCCTTAAAAAGGTGCCTGCTGGAGATGTTCGGTCCTATGTCGGCGGTGGAGCCTTCGGCACGTGGGACGCGGTAGAGGCTGCGGTAGTGTCGGCGGGAAGTCAGTCGATCACCGTCAACGCCTTCTCGGCCACGACGGACAAGTCTCCCGCCACCTTCGTTCGGGTGACGAGCGAGCCGACGCATCCGGGGAAAATCCGGTCACTGGACCGCTTCCTCCCGGATGGCAGCACGAGCCCGGCAAATGGCGGCTGGTGGTCAATCTCCGGGGAGGAGATCAACTTCTATCAGCTCGGCGCGATGGGCGACGACGCCACCGACGACACGGTTGCGATCCAGAACACGTTCCTCGCTGCCCTGGGCATCGGGGCGACGGTCGGGATGCCCGCCGGGACCTTCCTGAGCAACAACGCTGCGGTGACGGCGACGGGTCTTCCCGTGCGCTGGTTTGGCCGTGGGGGCACGATCAAGGGCATGGCTGGGGGTAGCCCCATCCTGATCACGCTGACCGGCGGCACGACCTGTGAAATCAACGGGCTTTCCATCGACGGCAACTATCTCAACACGCTGCCGGGAAACACGTCCCTGAACTTCGGGGATGCGGCAATCCAGATCTACGACTTCACCGAGTCCGTCCTGTCGCTCAACAACAGCGCCGTGAGGACGAAGTATCACGCGATCAAGACCCTGCGCTGCGACAACGTCACGAGCCGGGGCGACAGGGTCAAGGACTTCTACGCGTCGTTGTTCACGGTCTATGGCGGCGACAACTGCGTGGTGGAGGACTGGTATGCCGAGGGCATGCTGAACACGACCTACTACGGAAATCACATCATCAACATGGCGTGCTGGCCGATCTCCGCCACGCCGACCAACACCAACAAGAACGCGGTGATCCGCAACGGGCAGATCTACAATTGCGCCAACACCGGAGCGCAGTTCACGGGCTCCGAGAACACGACGTTTACCAATGTCGTCGCTGACCTTCTCGGCTGGTGTACGGTCAAATGGGATGGCGCTACCGGCGTTCACACGGTGGATCAGGTCAAGAGCACGCGCAATGGCGGACGCATGTTCTACTGGGACGGCGCGGCGATTGGGGAATCGACCGGGTCCTGGGTGATTACCAACGTCCAGATGTCGGATTTCTCCGTCGCCTACCAATTCGGGCGCCCTCTGGACAGCGGGGCCGGCAACCTCGTGGGCTTCTACAACCCGCCTGAAAACTCGCTGTTCTCGTCATTCGACGTGACGGCTGATGAGGGGACGGCGATGCTGTTCCCGGGCGTGAGGGCCAACATCAGTTTCACGGACGGTCGTTTCCGCGATGGGGATAACTACCTCGTCACCGCGACCGCTGACCTGAGCAACATCACTTTTACCAATGTCACGTTTGAGAACAGCGCCAAAAGCGCCCTGACAGCTCTGGGAGCGCGATACACCGGCATCACCCTTCGGGGCTGTCATTTCACCAACGTCTCCCATACCCCGGGCGGCAGCTCCCCCGATCAGGCTATGGTCGCGGTGGGGGATACCAATCCGCTGTTCGTCATCGAGGACAACGTCTTCGACATGTCGTCAACGGGGGTGACGGTCTATCAGTCGAGCGTCTCGACCGGTGGGGGCATCTACGCCAATAACCGCCACGTCATCGGCATTGTCGGTGAGGCTGTGAGGGTCGGGGCCAACTGGCACGCCTCCACCAGCTATGGCCGCACGACGGACCGGACCCGTGTCGAAGGCAACACCTATGAGGGCTCCTTCGCGCTCAACTGGGGCAACGTCGCCGGGGGCGGTGGTACGGCGTTTGTCGATGTGACGTGCCCCGGCATCAATCAATACGACAAGGTAACGGCTGTAGCGGACAGCCTTCCGGCCAACGTCAGCATCACCCTTGCCGCCTACCAGGCCGCCAACACCCTGCGCATCACCGTCGTCAACGCTGGCGTTCCGGCTGTGGATGTGGCGAGTACGACGCGTGTGCGCGTGTTCCAGCAGGTTGCTTCGCGTGGCCCTCACGTCAAAGGGGGGGTGGTCACGCTCGGCTCCGTGGGCACGGGGGGCGCGACGTTCAGCTTCCCTGCCATGCTGGCCTCTGACCGTTTCCGACTTAATCGCGATGTCGCGGGTGGGACGAGAGGTTATCTTCAGGGTACAAGGGTGGTCGGAACCGGCGTCAACGTGCTTGCCACGGACAGCGCCGGTGTGGCTGTGGCGGAAACATCGACTGTCTGGGTCGAGATCGTTTAGGAGAAGATCATGGTTGGTGGCGGACCCTCCAGGCCCCCGAAGCCCCCGGTGAAGAACAGTGCGCCCAGCCGTGCGCCTGCCAAGCCGGCCCCCAAGAAGAAATGACCATCTACGGAGTCGCATTGTCGGCTCTGCTGCTCCTCTGCGCTGCCCATCCGGTAGCGTTGAGATGGTCTGTCCTGCTGTGTGTCATGTGGCTGGGGACGTTCGCCGCCCCGGTTCTGGACCCGCAGATGAACGGCTACGCGCTTTATCCGGCGATAGACCTTTTCGGGTTTCTGGCGATGATCCTGATGTCCCGCAAGGCCTATGCGCCGTGGGCCGGGTTCGTGGGCCTTCTGAGCGCGTTCTCCATCCTTTGCCACACGGCGTTCTGGGTTTTCTACGCGAGGGGCGTGGATGTCGGGGCGCTATATGACGCGGCTATCGGGGTTCTATTCGCGGCGCAAATTGCTACCATTGGTGTGTATGGTGGCCGACAGACGCTAGGGACTGTCGCCGGTATTGTTGCGTTTGTTCTGGAGCGGAAGAGGACTCCGCGCGTTCACGAGCTGGCACGGGGGGCGGCATGGCAAACGGTGAAGCTGTGAAGACCACGCCACTTACGCTTGAATTTACGATCAACCTGCCGTTCATCGCGACAGTCGTTGCGGCCATGCTGTTTCAGTCGGCCACCAACGCCAAGTCCGACACGCGCATCAACAACATCGAGGCGGCTACGGCAGGCCTTGACGAGACCAAGGCTCAGGTAGCGGTTCTGGACGAGCGCACTGAGTCCATGAAGGCCACGCTGGGCCGGATTGAGATGCGCGTAGAGGCGGTCCAGAGATGACGGCGCACCGGTCATGGACGCACCCACCTGAGGTGGAGGCCATTCTGGCGGTGGGAAGCCTGATGCTGTTTTCCTTCCTCGCCTGCGTGGTTGTCTTTCAGATGGTCCCGGCGGAGAATGAAAAGTACGCCATGCTCATGCTCGGCGCGCTTATCGGCATCGTGAAAGACACGTTCGGGCGATACTTCCAGGCCACCAAGGGCGCGCAGGATCAGCGCCGAGAGCAGGCCGAAGTGACGCGTAAAATGGTCGAGACGGCGGCGATTGTCGCGACCAACCAAGGGCCGCCGGATGTCGCTGTCGAGGGCGAAAACGTCACGGTATTGGAGAAGCAATGAAACCCCTGGCCATCGCCCTAGCCCTCTGCCTCGCTCCTGTGAGCCTGGGGGCCTGTTCCACGGTCTCGACGGCAGTCAGCCCCACAGCCGACGAAAAGGCGCTGTACGTCGCGGAATCCGCCTTCCGGGGAGCTCTGCTGTCTGTAGAGGCTGCGGTGGATGCGGGGACCTTGAGGGGATCTGACGCCGACAAGGCTTCGCTGTATCTCGCTCAGGCCCGCAGCTATCTCCTGAAGGCTCGCGCTGCCTATGCGATTTCGGACGCTTCCGGGGCCAAGACGAACGCTGACCTCGCGATTGCCCTTCTCGCCAACATCGGGACGTTGATCCTATGACCGCCGCTGAAATCGAACGTGCGCTGGCTCTGGTGACTCAGGGTGTTCAGTGGGTGAAGACGGGGATGGAAGTCCTGTCGGATGCGAAGGCTGCTCTATCATCGGATGATGAAGAGGCTTTGCAGGCCATGCTCTCGGAGCTTCAGGCGATCAACGACGCGGATTATGCGCGGGTGGTGGCCAAGCTGGCTGAGGCCGGGAAGAAGTAGCTGGCGCACTGGTCAGGACTCGAACCTGAATATCCCATTTAGGAAACGGGCGCTCTATCCTGTTGAGCTACCACCGCACTAACGATCTCTAAATGCGCCGCAAGCCGACTTGATACGGACTCTCTCGCGACGCCTTCTTATACCTCATCTCAGTCTGGAGTGAAACGACAGAGACGGGCAACTCCGGGATGAACTAAACCCTGCTCATGGCCTTGCCTCGGGACGGGAGAATAGGCGGGCTATGAGGGATCGTTGCGTGCGCTTCGGGTCCCGAGGAGGATCGCGGTAGGCACTCGACGCAATCGGTCGCCCGGCGGCATCCCAGAGGACGGCGTCTTCCATATCGATCATGATGCGGAAGCATGAGCCTTCGACACGTCGGAACGGGCCGTAACCCTTGGGCGCGCCCCCAAGCACGGCGTTGTCTCTAAGGACGCCTTCGTCGATGCCGATTTCGGAGGCCGCGTCTTCTACCGAAACCATCATGGCTTTGCCTCGGGAGGGGGAGTCCAGCCTTCGGAAGGCCAAGTTTCGTCTCGCGGATGCCACGCCCAGCACACCAGCGCAGGCCCTAGGCCCCGTCCAGGCTCTCGCCAATTTCCGGCCAACCAGTGGACGTGACGGGGGAAGCCCACTCTAGCGTCGGGCCATCGACCCACGGCGACAATAGGTGTGCCGTCTGTCGGCGCGCTTTCTATGCTCCTCCAGCCTGTCGGGTCGAGCTTGCCGTCCGCTGGGCAACTCCGGGACCTGTTCATGTTCCTTCTCCTGAGAGAGAGCGGGCCTTGGCGCGAGCTGCGATCAGTCGGTTCATGGCCGCACAGTCGGGCATGGGTGTTTCGCCAAGAACTGCGTCGAGTTCCTTCATCGCCGCCAGCAACTCCGCTTCTCTCTTCTCAGCGGATAGGAGGGCTTGGGCTGCTTCCATGTAGAGCGGGTCGGCCGGCGGATAGTGGAGGCGATCATACGCCGCTCGCGACTTCAGCCTCTCTACCAACGACAGGGTGTCTGGGTTGGGGCGATCAGTCATTTTGAGGAGTTCCCGGAGCTAGATGTGCGGCGACAGCTTCGCTGCTGGTCATCGCCGTCGGGGGTTCTGGAGTGGTGCGCTCGAACACGATCAGCCCTCCCCGTGTGAGGCCGCATCGCCGCCAGCCAGCGTGTCGAAAGCAAGCACCCGGATTGGCTGACCGGACAGCTGACGGATCGACGAAGGTGTAATGCCGCAGACCAGGCCAGACGTGATCAGCGACCGCGTCAGCCTGTCGGATAAGGAGGGACGATAGGCGCGGCCCCTCGTTGCGGAAGAGCGAGCAGCAGACGCCATCTTGGCCACTGTCGTCGATGAAGTTGCGCCAGACGAAAACAGCGTCTGCTGGCCCGGTTCGCAAGACGATGGTCTCGCCGGGGCCGACGAACTGACTGGAGGTTCCCCGAGACTTCCGCGACGAGTAGTGGCGCCGGTAGAGGGCGAGGCAGGAGCGGTCGCCGTCCTTGGTGAGCCACCACAGGGGGCCGTCGTGAAAGGGTCGGCGCCTTCCAGCTTGGCGTCTACGTCCGTGTGGCGCCCTTGTAGCGCCAGTGCGCGTGAATCAACGGATGCCATCTATCCCCCCTCTGTCTCAGGTAGAGGAAGGGCGGCGAGGACATCCTTGCGGAGCCGCCGCACTCGTTGGGGCGACCAGTCGAGCATGAGGAGCGCGTAGGTCCTGTCCGCTTCGTCTCGCGTCGTGTTCGCACCACGATCACGCTCGGCGGCGTACTTGTACTCAGCGTCGAAGACCCTCTGAGCGGCATCTATGAACGCGGCTAGCCGTGCTGCTAGCGGAGAGGGCTTGAGGTCCGTCATTGCCCGGCTCCCTTGGTGGCGCGGCGTGCGCGAGCAGCGGATCGTTGCGCGAGGATGAACGGCGTCATGCTGCAAGACGTGCGGCCACAAGACAGCCACGGCCACGCGCGCGGAAGACCGCAGGTGCAGGCCCCGCTCATCCTCTGGCTCCCGGAGCGGCGGGGAGGGCGAGATCTATTGCCCTGTCGGCGTCCTCGCCGGTGAGGATCAGGTTCTCAGGGACGCGACCGATGAACAGGCCGCTTGGTGGCGGCGCTCCGTCCGGTCCAGCATCGCGGTCGCGGAGGTAGCGGTATCGCGCCGCGTCTCGGCCTTCCCCCTCCTCTTGACGCTGAACGTCGGGGGAGGCGAGAGCGAGGTTCAGGTCCGTAACCAGGCAGTTCCGATGGTGCGGGCTGACCTGGATGCCGTGATAGTTCGCCCAGATGTCGATCACCGCGCGAGCGTCAGGCCACCCCTCCGGCTGAACGGCGGGGGCGGGAAGGGCGAGGGCGGCTTCAACGATGGTGGCGGCCTCAAGAAAGTGGTCGCACTTCGCACCCATGGCGTAGGCCATGCGCATGATGCCGGGATCGACGAACTTCGCCCCGTCGGGCTTCGCGTTCAGGTCGGCGGCCAGCGACTTTGCTTCGGCGGCGATCTTGCGCAGCTTGGCCACCGCCTCCCGCCACCCTTCCACCGGAGGGGTGGGGAGACCCATCGCATCGGCGCGTTCCAGGATGTCCGCCTCGCGGTCGCTCCAGCCTCGCTTATAGGCCGCGCGCTCGATGTCCTCGCGGCCTTCCACCGGAGGGGTGATCGTGGGGGCGCGAGTATTCCACGCCGCCCAGGCTTCCACTTCAGTGTCGCAGATGCGCCCCTCAGGGCACGCCCGTGACGGGGTCTCATAGAGGGCCGAGCAAACGATGCGACGCCTTTCTGGGCCATACGCCCCGCCGCGCGGGCCGTTCCCCACCCCGACCCATTCTCCCATGGTCGAGATCAACTTGCCGGGGCCGCCGCAGAACGGGCAGCGTCGGTCATCCACCGCCCCGCCGGGCTGGCATTCGGTGTTGAGAGGTTGGGAAGGGGTCATTGGGATTCTCCGGTAGGGAGGCTGCGGCGCGCCTGTTCGGTGGCGATCTCGTCCATGCGCTCCTGCATCCATTCGCCCGGAGAGCCGCCGCGACCCTCGAAGACTTCGCCGTCTTCGTCGGACTCGAACATGCTGTCCCAAAGCTTCTCGACGCGGCCTTGTTCGGCCCGAAGCTCGTCGTCGGTCAGGTCGCTAGCGTCCAGCCGCGTGGTGTCTCGCCCCTCCACCGGAGAGCCGCCTTCACATTCGCTCTTGGGGGAGGGATTAGGTCGTCCCGGGACCACGCCCTGAGCGGTCAGTTCTGCGCTGGACAGATCGAAGATGGCGGCCACAGCCCTGCGAGCGCGGTCTTGGACGAAGGAATTGCCCCCATCGACCCAGAAGGGCGGGTTCTTATCAGGCGCGCATTGGACCGCCCAACGCATGGCCTCGTGGACGATGGCCGCTGCGTCTTCCCGGTCTATCTCCACCGAAGTGCTGGGCGTGCATTCGCTCTTGGGCGAGACGGGCGACTCCGGGCTGACCCCTACATCCCCATTAAGACGGAGGAGGAGGGAGCGGGCGACACGGGCGTGGATTTCGCAATCTTCAGCGGATTCGTATGCCCTTCGATCGTTGAGCGCATTCGCAGCAGCGTCCAGTTGATCGGCAGCGGACGCCACCGCCTCAACCAACTCTCCATAGGCAAGGAGGGCGGTCTCCACATCGTGCCGCTCGCACGAAAGATAGGCCGACGACTCGCCCCAACGGGCCGCAACAGCGGTGCCGAGACACAGCTCGTTCAACCGAGCCACGGCTTCCCTAGTATTAGGAAGGGTTTGAGTATTCATTTGAATGCCTCTTTGTTCATCCCGGAGTTGCCCGTCTTGGTCACTTCGTTCCCATCGGACAGGGTCTTGAGCACATCTTTGGCCCACTGATCAGGCGTCAGGAACCCCGTAGCCTGTTCCCAGGCATCGTCCTTCCCCGTGAAGTGAGCGAAGAACGCACCTGTTGAATGCCCGGCCCTGCGAGCGATTGAGCGAACCGTAGATCCCCGCCATCCTTTAGCGAGGAACTCGGCACGAGCGGCGCGGAGAAGGCGCTGGCGGGTTTGTTCTGCGGCTTCGGCGCGGGTGGGGGAGGTGTAGGTCATTGCCGATCCTCCGCCTTGGCGATGGCGGCGCGGGCGTTGCCGAGCAGTTCGTCCTCGGTGCACTCCCATCCTTCGCCGCGCCAGCGCAGGGTCGCCTCAAGGTCTTCAACCGCTTCCTTCAGCGCCTCCAACAGATCAGGGGCGGCGGAAATGAGGCTGGCGTTGGCCTTTAGACTCTTCTCGTGCCAGTAGGGCGCGGCAAAGCCTACCGCGATGGCGACTACGTTCCCACCTTCTACGCCGATATCCTGCCAGCCCGAGACGCCAGCAAGATCGACGGATGATTCCGTGTCCAACTCAATCCAAGGCCCGGGAGTAAAAGTGGTCATCTGCTCTCTCCAGCAATTGTCATAACGAAGCTATCCCCGCAACATCGCTACGTCAACCCACTTTCCCCAACGCCCTCTCATCGCTCCTCAAGGTTCGCCACGCATCCAAAATCGCCGACGCCGCATCGCGCCTATCCTTCCAGTGATAGTAGGACTCGGCGACTAGCCGGTGATCTGCCATAGCCTTCTCGTAGGCCTCCGACGCCAGCGCGTAGGCCTGACGCTCGCCAACCGTCTTAGCGTCGCAGGCCAGTTCTTCCTTGGCGAGAACAACCTTCAACTGCTTTTCGGAGAACTCATACGCGGCGCGGGCCTGCGCGTGCTCCCCCGAACGCAGCACATCGAAGGCGCGTTGAACGTGGGAGTCTGGAATCTCGATTGTCACTTGGCGAACAGGCGGGGCTTGTTAGGACCCCGCCGCTCCTTCGCTTCTACTACGGTTAAAGTCGTACCCGGGAACTCTCGCAGAATGGCTTTGCAGAAAGCACGGGCTGCTATGACCTGGGGTGTGTCTATTCGCTCCGGCGGTTGGTCAGGTCCACGCCCAGCTCCACCGCCATCGCCTCCGCTTCCTCGCGAAGGATCACCCGCCACGACTTCGGCAGCTTGGCGATCTCTTCGTTGTGGTCCTTGCACCATTGTCTCCATTCAGCGCCGGCAGTCAGGGCGGCAATCTCGGTGCGCCATTCATCGAACTTCTCGCCCAGCCCTTCCTTCTTGGCGGCGCTGGCGCTCATGCCGGGCGTCGAGCAGCCCCACCAGTCAGGACCGCCCCCAGAGACATCAGGACCGCGACTGGCGACCACCTCGTGCGTGGTGGCGTCAGGGTCATTGTCGCCCTCAGTGGGGATGCAGAAGGCCTGCATGGCCGCATACTTGTAGGCCGCGCTCATGGCCTTATTGGTGGCCTTGTCGCCGCTGTCCATAGCCTCGCCGTAGGTCTTGATCACGTGCGCCGACCCGTCTTCCGAACAGACCAGCGTGAATTCCACGTCAACGGTGACGTAAAACAGAACCCCGCCGCTTTTGGTCGCGCGCTCGACCACCTCACGGGCCAGCACGCGAGGGAGCATCATCAGGCCGTGACGGGACAGGATCGGAGCCAGGGCATTATAAACGGAGTCGATGCCTCGGAAGTTATAGCCCTGTTGCTGGTTGCGGGAGTCCTTGGCGATCCCCTCCTTGGCGATATCCGCCATGACGGCAGCAATCGTCTTGTAAACACTGGGAACGGTGGCGGTCACTGCATCTTCTCCGTTTGTTCGATCACAGCCGACAGACGCTCCGTCCATTCGGCGTACATGTTTCCAACGACCTGATCGGGAGACTTGGAAAGCCTCTCGTACCACTCCCGATCACGCCTGAGCTTTGGGAGGTCCCAAGGCTGGTGAACCCTGCCCATCCAGAGGAGAGGGTCAGGCATCGCCGCTCACCTCGTCCATGAGGGTAAGCGCAGCCTGGATGAGCTTCTCCAGATCCTTCCGAAGATGCTCCCTGACGGCTGGCGTCATGCTCCGGGCGTTAGCCGCCAGATCAACCCGCCGGGCCTCTGCTGTGATCGTATAGGCCAGAGCAGAGACTACGGGGGAGACCAGTAGGAGGCTGCTTGTCGGGTCGGCGCTCGTAGAGCCCGAAGACGGGATAGTCTGGGACGAACTCATCCCTTCACCTGTTCGGTGCGGGCGAGGTCAGCAGCAGCGCGGAGAGCGGAGACGACTTCGGCTTGAGTGCGGTTCTCCTTGTCGTTCCAGTGCGCGATGTGGCGAAAACCCTGTCGGCGCGCCCTCGTGCTCAAGACGTCAATGAGCGCGTCGCCCCGGCTGTTCGTGCCCACGATGCTGTAGATCGCGCCGGCCATGCAGTAGCAGACCGCGTCTGGATCTCTTGGAGCGGATGGCTTGCCGCTCTGGTCGCGAGCAAAGCATCCCTGCGTCCAAGCGCCCGGCTTCTCCAGCAGATCAGCAGCGGCGGTTAGTATATCCGCATGCGTCTTGTGTTCTTGGGTAGGGGACGGCGCGTCACTACTCATTTCACAATTCCCATTCCAGCAGCAGCAAGAAGAGCAACCGTCACAAGGGCAGAGGCCCAACGGTTAGGGGTGGTGAGGAAGCGGATCATTGCAGGGGGTCCCGACAAGCGACGCCCGCGCCGACTTCAAGGTCACCCTCACGGACAGCATCCGCTTGGTGGCGCTCCATGGCAGAGGCCCGACCGGCGGCCGTGACCTCAAAGCCGCCATGGACGTACTCTGTGAGCCACCCGGCATCGCAGAGCGTTCTGGCGTTGCGATCCCAAGCGACGCGCTCAAAACCCGTCATGTACGGTCGCGTCACCACGCCCAACGGCGAGGCCATAGCGGCGGTCAGGATGCGGAGGCGCGCCGTTGTCAGTCTCGGCTTGACACCGGCCGTCTGTGAAAGCTTCCGGGAGGCCATCTAAACCCCCTCCAGCTTCTTCCCAGCGAGGGCGGCAGAGGCACAGTCTCCGCACATAACCTCGCCAAGCTCTTCGAAGGCCTCAACGCTCGGGCCAGTGTCGCAGGGCTCGCCGCACTCGGGGCAAAAGCTCTGATCGGTGTCGTGGTCGCGGGGGAAGGTCATCAGAACCCATCCTTTCCAACAGGATCATGCGAGCCCAGAGCATCGCAATCGTTGCACACCCATTCGCCGAACACGTCCCGCGCGTCAGGCTCAAAATCCTGAGCCGAGGTGAACAGGTGCCCGCAGATCATGCAGCTGTGCATGTCGGCGAGAAGGTCTTCCTTGGCGGCGTCTTCGTAGTCGCTGCCGAGGTTGTCGGTCAGGAACTGTTCGAAGGCCGGGGTGTCGGGAAGGAGTTGCATCTGGTCTCTCCGTTTGTTGATCCCAACCTACCGCATACGTTTCTGGTGTCAACGCGGAAATTACGGACCGGAACAAAAAGATTGCAGCCCTAATCGTTTCGTGTAGTCTTCATCACATGAAAGCTTCTGATTTCGAGACCGCCGGCAAGCGCCTCTACGGGCGTCATGGCTGGAAAACCGAGCTGGCCGGAGTCCTTGGCATCGACCGTGTGACCATCTGGCGATACGCGACAGGGAAACGCGAGATACCGGAGGTCGTCAAGCTATCTATGGAAGCGCTAGAGGCGCGGAGGGTGAAGGGATGAGCGATATCGGACCTGGGGATTTCGTAGAAGCCGTCCGGGACATCGACGCCTACTTGGATCTTCCCGCTGTGGGGAGGGGCTCGATTCGCCGCGTCTGCCGTATCGAGGGAGGCTGCGAACCCTGCGCGGAGTGCAACGATCCCGGGGCTGGGCTCGTGTTGGTCGGAGATCCGGACGAGCCATATTCTGCGGTTCGCTGCGCTGCTTGTGAGTTCAGGCTGATTCACCGTCCTCGTGAGGATTTCCTTCCCTCCCTCTTGAGGCCTATCAAGCGCCCCATCACTGAGCCTGTCAGGGAGGATGCGTGATGTTCGGTTGGCCTTGGTTCAATCGTCCCACACCCTCGATCCGCCACCAGCGCGCCGAAGCCATGAAGGCTGTTCGTGAAGCTGAATACGACAACGACGACCGCAGGCTAGGGCAGGCCCGTATGAAGCTGGCGGAGATTACCCATGCCCAGCTTCGTCAGGAACTAGGCAAGTAGCTCATCCCGGGACCACGACCCCGCAACCTGTTTTTGCACTGGAAAGAAGATGACCGAGGACGAAGCCAAGACGAAGTGGTGCCCGTTCGCGCGCCAGATGGTGTCGATTGATGAGGAGATGAGTGGACGCAAGAGCCCCGTTGCCATAGCGTCGGCTAATCGCTTCGACGTCAACAAAATGTCCATTTGCCTCGGATCAGGATGCATGGCGTGGCGAGAGACGCATCCGGCGTCCGATCCCCTCCGGCACACGGATGGCAGCCTGACTTACGCGAACTCCGCGAAAGGCTTCTGTGGCCTCGCTGGAACGCCTGCTCAATGACCTCCGTAGGCGAAAGCGTCTTCCCCGAAATCTGCGACGAATGTCGCGAGATGTTCCGTTGGAAGGGGCCGAGCAAGCGCCGGGTCAAGGTCTGCGGCTGCACGCCTCCTCCGCCTGCTAAACCGGCATTTGGAGGCGTTGGCTTCAAGACCATAGAGGCCACCCGCAAGAAGGGTGATCGCGGCGAGAAGCGGGCTGTTCGGATGCTGACGGGTTCGGGCCTTCTTGCCCAGCAAACGGCAGGCTCCGGCGCCACCGCATCGCGCAACTCGGAGAAGGGGTTTGATACGGATATTGTCGCACGCCTTGGCGACATGCGGCTGAAAATTGAGGTGAAAAGCCTTGAGCGCGTCCCCGGTCTGAAAAGCCTGCTGACACTCAAGGCTGGAAGCGAAATCCTCTGCGTGGAAGGCCCCGATGGCGTCTTCTGGCTGATGGACGACGGCGTAGCGCGGCAGATTCTGGCGCTGGCTGCTGAAGGACTGGAGACACGATGACCATGAAAGGCAGCAAGAGAGCCGTAGCGTTTGAAATGATGCTTCAGGTTTTGAAAGATGTTCGCGATTGGCGGGCTGACAAGTTCTGGTCGGGAGACCTAGAGGAGCGCGTCGAAGCCGCCATCAAGGCTGGTGACAACCCTAATGTAATTGGAGGAGAAGATGATTCATCCCGGAGCTGATCCCAGCGTGTCGCTACATGGGCGACACACGGACGCAGGCGTCAAGCTGGAGGGGGCGCGCTTCACTGAAGCCGATCTTTCCGCTGCCTTCCGTGAAGGCTGGAAGGCGCGCGACCGCAATCCGGGCCTGAAGCGCATCGTCAAACGCGACATGATGTGGGCTCTAAGCGGCTCCCGCCATGCCGAGCATCGGTACGAGAAAGATCATCGCCGATACCACCACAGCAAGTGGCTTACGAGCGATATCCGCCGCGAGCTTCTTTCCGCCGTAGCGGCGTGCCCGTTGACCAGCGCCGAAGGCGTCGCCTCAGGGCAACTCCGGGAGGAATCCTAATGGGCGCTACAAAGTGGTCTGATGAGCTTACCAACTTCGCCAAAGGTCTGTGGCTGGCCGGCAGGTCCGCCGCAGAGGTCTCCGTCGCCATCGGTCGGGAGTTCGGGGTCACGATGTCCCGAAATTCTTGCATCGGACGCATGCACCGGATCGGCGCGGCTGGACCGAAGGCAAGCGTCCGCCGGGAAGCCTCCGCCCCGAGGACAAACAAAGCCTACGGAGGCGAAACCCCGGGCCGCAAACCCTACACCCCGCGCCCGAAGAAAGAGCCCCGGCCCAAGCAGGAAAAGCTCGTCAAGTCCGTCGCCGAGAAGCCTGCCTACATCCGGCCTTCGGAACCCCTGTCAGCCAACCCCAAGACCCTGCTCCAGATCGGCCCGTGCCAATGTCGCTGGCCTGTAGGCCCTGAGCCTCGCGACATGGCGGACCAACTGTTCTGCGCCGACCCTGCTGAAGAGCGGTGGTGCCCAGGTCACAAGGCCAAGGGCAGCGTGGTCCCGCCGACGACGGGGAACCAGCTCGCCCGGTCTATTCGGCGGTATGTGTCTTGAGCCGCG
>Ga0181339_1000058_pt1 | contig 40782 bp, 51 predicted proteins | sample Sp13VDMM110DD_FD_130101 | JGI IMG/M metagenome (GOLD analysis project Ga0181339, IMG submission 130101) | Freshwater viral communities from Lake Michigan, USA - Sp13.VD.MM110.D.D | ecosystem: Environmental > Aquatic > Freshwater > Lake | place: USA: Michigan | collected 2013-04-23 | reverse complement strand
GGGTGGCTTCGTAAGCGTCGGACAGGCGCTCCGCTTCCCGAGGCATCAGGACCAGCCGATGCTCGCCCCGGTGGACGAGCGACACGGCCAGGAAGCCCACCCGCCCGAGGCCCGCGTCCTCGTAGGGCTTGGAGAAGATTTCCAGTTCGTACGCCTGTTTGTCCGTGACGTCGATCTGGCGGTTGAACGTGTCCGCCACCTTGCCGAAGTCCTTGACTTCTATGAGGCAGGGGGCGAAGGGCGGGAGCGCCACCGTCAAGTCGGGCACCCCGATGGCGAACCGGTTGCTCGCCTTCCTCGCGTAACCGCCGTCGCGTCGGACGGACTTGATGATCTTCGTCTGTACGCCTAGTTCATCGCTTGCCATCGGGGTCCCACCAGTCTAATCTCGTTAACTCTAACATACTCCGCCCACACGGGGCAATGCTCGACGCGTTCTGCGCCATTGACGACCTGACAGGACGGAACGCCGTACTCGTCGTCTAGGTTGAGGCATTCCCGGCATGCCCCGCCGCCGTAGCTGTTCTCCCACTGTTCCTCGACAAGCTGCGCTCCTGTGCAAGCCCCGCCGCTGAACCGATGGGGGAACCGGTATGCCCGACAACGGCACGTGACTTCGCCATGTCGGGCCTTCCTTATATCTCCCTCCAGCCGTTCTTGTCGGCCAGCCAGCCCCGGATGGTGATTACGCCCCGGCCCTGTTCCTCGGCCATTTCCTCCGGGACGAATTCGCACTGGCTGATCGGGACGTATTCCGGTTCATCCCACGCGTCGGCCTGAAAGTACAGGCTCTTGCCGCGCGGCCCGAAGTTGACGCCCGTAAGCTGGACGTCCGGTTTGTTGCTAAAGCCCACAGAGTTTCTCCAGTCCTTTGCCGCCGAAGATCACGACAGCCGCTAACACCACCCACGCTAGGTCGCCCACTGTTATTCCGGGCCGTACGTCGCCTCCGCCCAATTCTTTCCGGTGCCGCTGTCCATGACGAAGGGAACGCGCAGATTGTAGGGGGCTGACTGAACGTCCGTCATGATCGCCCGCATTTCGGCGCGTTGGCGCTCGCCCTCGGCCCCCTTCGGCTTCTGATACTCGATGGAATCGTGGACGGTCATCAACAGGTGGACGAGGTCCCCTTGGCTTTCCAGGTACTTGTCGCATGCCAGCAGCCGTTCCTTCAAGATGTCGGCATTGCTGCCCTGAATGATGCGGGAGGTCCCGCGATACGCGAACCGGGGCTGCTCAAGTCGGCACCGCCGCCCGAGGATGGTCTTCACATAGCCCCGCGACCGGAAGACCGCCTTCGCTTGGTCTTGGAACCCCTTGATGGAGGGGAACGCCTCAAACCACGCGTTGAACGCTTGGGTCGCCTTGTCGATGGGCCAACCCATGTGCCCGGCGAAGGATTGGGTCTGCATCCCGGTGAAGATGCCCATGTTCATGCGCTTCGCCGTGGGGTCGCGCTCGACCTCCAGCATCTGCGCGACGATGTCGTGGACGTCGCGGAACGGGGTCTGGTTGTACCCGGCCAGCAGGTTCGGGTCCTGGGAATAGTGGGCGAACAGGCGCGGCTCGCATTGGCTGTAGTCGTCCTCGCAGAAGTCCATGTCCTCGTCGGCCACATAGACCTTGCGGAACTTCCGCCCCAGCACCTTGTTCCGCTTGTGGACGGCTTGTAGGTTGGGGTCCGAACAGGACAACCGCCCGGCGACCGTGCCGGTTTCGTCCGCTTTCAGCTGGTTCAGGGTCGCGTGGACCCGGCCCTCGAAGATGAACCGCTCCTTCAACGGCGTGATGAAGGAAGAGCCGAGGGTCGACAGCTGGCGAACGGTCACCACGGCCCGGCCCAACTCGGACCGTTTCAGGAAGGCTTCGGTGAAGGACGGGTTCCCCGCGTCCGTGGTCGGCCAGTTGGTGATGCCCGCCTCTTCGAACAGCGCCTTCATCTGGACCGGCGACTTGACGTTCAGGCCCGAGGGGAGGACGCTCCGTGCCGCCGCCAACTCTTCGGCGATACCGGCCTCCAACTCCCCGATGTAGCGTTCGTCGACCTTGATGCCCCTGCGCTCCATTCGGAACAGGGTCCAGATCAACTCGCTCTCGATGCCGTGGATGAGGCTCATGTCCTCTTCCTCGATCGCTTTCAGCTGGCTGTGCCACACTTCCAGGGTGGTCACGCCATCGCCTAGGGCGTAATCGACGCCGAGGGCGTCATCCCCCGGAAGCCGCCAGTAGTGTTCCATGATGGAGCGCTTGGCCTCGCCCCCGAACAGCCGCGCCATGTGGGCGTAGAGTTCCTCGCCCAGCTTGGCCGTCACGCCTTCGGACTTGGCGACGCTGTCGAGAGAGAAGGACCGCCGGTACTCGTCCAGCATGGCGGCGTTGTTCTGGGTGCACCCGCAGTTGCGGCCCAGCATGATGCCCGCGTTCGCGGACATGTGCATGTCGAATTTCAGGTGGTGGCCGACCGTCTTGTAGTTTCGCTGTCGTCGGACCTCGAAGGCTTTCGCGGCCTCGCGCTCCCATTCGTGGATGACGATCTTGTCGGTCGGCGTCTGCATCGGCGCAACGTTCGGGTCCATCAGGTTCGAACCGCCGCCGTGGCGTATCGGAATGTAGAAGTTGTTCTCGGCGCTCTCGGTGATAACGTAACCGACGGGCTGGTTGACGCGCCAATCGACCCCCGACGTCTCCGCGTCCAGTACGATCAGGGGGGCTTCCCGGATAATCCGGAGGGCCATTTCGGCGCGGTCGCCTAGGGTCTGCATGGGGGCCTCGGTGCTGGTGGCCCTAGGGCGGGCCGGGGAGGGGTACGGGAGCGGCGCGGCTAGGCGGCGGGGTATGGTAGGCCCCGCCGCCCGCAGCATGGCCCCGGAGGGCCTCGGAGCGGTTTAGAACTCCTTGCTGTCCGCCGGGGGAGCGCCCGCCGCAGCTTCGGCCAGACCGGCCTCGTCTTCGCCACGGTAGGTGACGTCGCGGAAACGCTCCTCGAAGGCGCAGGCCATCGCGAACTGCTCCTCCGTCGTCCAGCCCGCCTTCGCGAACTGGTAGTTGTTGTAGGGACCTTCGGCCCCGTTTTCGACGACGACCGACGCCTCGAACACCATCCCCTGCATCGGGACGCCGCCGAACTCGATCTTCCCGTTCAGGTCCCGAGCCTTCTTCGCCTGGGAACGGGCGAGGGAGAGCAGGACCGGCGTGGGAAGGCCGTCGACGTCGAGCAGCCACACCAGATACTCGTAGAAGAGCGTGGCGGCGGGGTTGCTGTCCGGGTCCTCCGGATTGGCGGTGCCGAATTCCGCGAGGCCCGACTTGCGGACATCGAGGTCTTCGATCTTCCAGACGACCGGCTGGCGAACGTTCTTCAACTTCACCGACCATTCGCCCTTGGTGTTCCAGGTCCTGCCGTCGTCGGCGCGGGCCAGAACGCCCCGATCATCGCCGATGGGCGGCAACAGCAGATAGCGCTTGCGGTTGTTGATCGGGATGAAGCGGATGGTCTTGCCGAGCGGCTTGTCCAGCACGTTGAGCCAGAATTCGCCGTTCTTGGCCTCGTCGAAGGCCTCGACCTCCGGCGAAATCCCCTGCAGCAGCTTGATGCGGGGGACGATGAAGTCGCTGCTGTCCATCCCTTGCAGGTGGGAGCCGCGATCGGTGTTCTGCAGGAACGCCGGGACTTGCCCGACGCCGACTGCCGCCAGTTCGTTGTTCGTTTCGTCTTTCTTCACAGGGGCCTTGGCCATCTGTACACCTTTTCCATTAAAAGGCCGGTTGCCCCGGCTAACTCACCACTCGAAGGGCAGGTGACGCCCACACGAAGGCTTACGCCTTGGTGATGCTGGTGTAGACCATGCTGCTGGTCTTGAATTTGTCGAGGGGGAGGTCCATGCCCTTCTCCTTCGCGACTTCCTTGGCGAAAGAGGCCAGCTTGGACGAGTTGACGGTGGGCTGGATGAGCGCCTCGCCCCCGTTGGCCCGAAGCCAGTCGTAGGCCAGTTCCTTCTGACCCTCGACGATGGAAACGCTGACGCGCTGGTTCTTGCCGAACCGGTAGTTGAGGCCGTCGTGGTAGGTGACGGTGATGTTCGGGACCTTCTGCTCCGCGAGCATTTCCGGGATGGTCGCTCGGCTGACGCCTTCAAGCTGCTCGAACAGTTCCTTGCGGACGTTGTTCATGGCCTCGTAGGCGTCGTTCATTTCCTTGTACCCCCGGCAGGTTTCCGGGAGGTCGCCGGACTTGCGCATCCGCTCGATGACCCCGCGCATCTGCTCGTTGAGGTCGTTCAGGCCGTTGCGGGCGTTGTTCAGGCGGGTCGCGATATCCGTCGCGGACGGCAGGTCTTGAGACATCAGGTCTGGGCTTTCTTGCTAGGGGTCGGTCTATCAACACGGGCCAGTGGCCCCATCGACACCATACCACGCCCCGGCCCCCGCGTCCACATACGGAAACGCCCCGGAACGGCGGGACCTGACTCCGCATTTCCGGGGCGCTCTGGAGCCGAAGCTCTTGGATTACGTAGCGGGCGAGCGCGCCGTCCTCCATGTCCCCACCCTACAGGAGGCACGGCTGCACGTCAACGGGCACCAAGCCCCGGACATGGAAACGCCCCGCTACCGGGGAGGGCAACGGGGCGTCCCACGCCGTAGAAGCAGGGGGTGGCGGTCCTACTTCTTGGCGGCGTCCTTGGCCGGGGCGGGCTTGCCGCCGGTGGCCTTGGTCGTGTTCTCCGCCGTCTTGGCGTCGGCGGCGGGGGCGGCGTCGGCCTTGACCGGCTTCGGAACGGGGATTTTCACCCCCTTCTGATCGTGGGTCGGGTTCGTGGCCGCGCCCTTGGCCGACAGCCAGTCGGCGGGGGCGGAAACGAACTTGCCGCCGATGACCAGCCCGTGGCGGCGCTTGGCTTCGGCCTGGAGCATGTTCCGCACGGTCATGCGGAAGCGGCCGGCGAACCCGTGGGACGAGCGCTGGGCCTCGAAGCGGTCGACGTCCAGACCGTTCTCGCGGGCCAGGGCGAACAGGCGGTCCACGTTGACGCCGTCGTTGACGGTTTCCTTCACCGTCTTGAAGGCGCCTTCCTGGCCCTCGACCGGGACCTTCTTCTCGCGCTCGCTGGTCGTGTTGGCGACCTTGGCGATTTCGCCGCCGAGCCAGTCCTGCTCCTTGTAGCGGCCGTCGCGATATTTGGCGCCGATGATCGACTTTCCGGCGGCGGCGGGCGCGGAACCGTCGGTGCCGGTCGCCTTGATGGTGTTTTCGGTCTGCTTCGCCTTCTCTTCCGGCGACTTGGTGGCCTCGGCCATGGGGGTAGTCCTCACATTGCACGGGCGGGATGCCCAAAACGCAACAAAACCACTCCCCGTTACCCGTGTCAACCGTCCTCGGTCTTCCGCATCGCCCTGGGAAGGCGAGCCTTGTTAGCGGCGTTCGTCGCCCGCATCCTTCGCATCGCCCCGCCGATCAGGTCAACACAGGCGGTCGGGTCCGAGGGGTTGCCGGTAAGGATGCCGAAGGCCCCAAGATGCTCCTCCCACGTTCCCAGCCGGATGAAGTTGCGGTGCGCCTTGACGGCGACCCACTGGTCCATGTGTTTTCGCTGGTCCCAGACGAAGTACCCGCGCTTCTGCAGCTTGCTGTTGCCGCTGATGTAGACGAATGGGGAGAGGGTGTGCCAAAACTCGGCCTCGGTCGCGGGCACCGGCAGTTGGTCCGGGAAGTCTTGGAAATAGGGGGCGGAGCGGAACGGGACGAGATAGACGTCCTCAAACCACGCCAGATAGTCCTTCCAGAGGGCCTGTGTAGCCACCAGCCGGGGCCACGTGTCGGACGGCGTGTCCAGCTGGGGCTTCCAGTCGTACCCCTCGCGCCAGTAGGCCAACTCGCGCACGGGCCGACGTTCCTCCAGACGCTCTTTCCACCAAGGCACAACGGCCATTAGAATTCCTCGCTTGTGGCTGTCGCCTCGGACCCGATATGGTCGAGGTTCGCCGCCTCGCCCTTCTGGTATTCGTCGAACGTCTTCGTCACGACGTCGCCAAACTTCGTCCGCAGGTAGTTCATGATTTGGTCTTGGGTGGGAACCGTGTGGAGCCGCACCCGGTCCAGCTTGACTTGGCCGCTCTTGGGGTCCACCAGCTTGACGCTCTTCTGTCCCGCGCTCTTGAAGCTGTCGGGCGGCAGGACCTTGCGAATGTTGGTGATCACCGACCCGGAGTAAACGGACCGGCCATGCTCGCGCACGAACGTCTTGAAGTCCTCCTCCAGAACGCTGGTCATCACCATGTCCGGCCATTCGTCCCGGCGCAGGGTGTCGTGCTTCATGTCGTGTTCGGTGATCGCCTTGCTGTTGAAGCAGTCGAACCAGTGGCGGTGCACCCGGTTGCCGATCAGGAACCCGGAGGCCATGCGGGAGAGTATCCAGCTGACCTCGGCATCGAGGCCGACCCGCTGCAGGTCTTCCTTCGCCTCCGTCTTGAGCGGGCGGCGGATGAGGTTTCGGTCGTACTTGTAATCGAGCAGCCAGCGCATGATCTTCGGGAGGCTGGCCTCGGTCCAACCCCGCAGGTCGGTCCAATACTTGAGGTCCGTCGCCTTCTCCGGGTTGACCTTCAAGACCGTGAACCGGCGCTCGTGCGGGGAGGGGTCAATGAACAGCGCCGCCGTCTCTTCGTTCGATGTGAAGATCAGGTGCATGTGGTTCGGCTTGCTGTAGGCGTTGACGCCCTTCGGCTCGATGGTGATGGTTTCGTCGGTGATGATGGACTTGAGCCGGGAGGCTACGTCCTTCTGGTAGTTGTGCACCGCTTCATCGCACTGGACCAGAATCCGGTTGTCGATGCTGGTGTTAAACTTGTCGGTCAGCCGGGAAACGTTGTTGATCTGGCTGTAATGGGACGGCCCGATGATGGCCCCCATGACCCGTTCCCCGAGAAACGTCTTGCCCGCCCCCTGAACGCCGACCATGACCAGCGCCGTGCCGGGCTTGCGGTGAGGCTGCTGCAACATGTCGGCCAGCCAGCTGAACACCCAATGCGCCGTGTCGGGGTCCCCGGAGCAGACGATGTTGAGGACGTAGTCGTAGAAGGGGTTGATGTCTTCCCTCGTGACCCGCTGGGGCGAAGGGACAGTCGCCATGCCGCGCCACTGGTTCACCATCAGCCCTTCCGGGGTGGGGGCGAGGAGTTCGTCCGTGCCGGGGTCGAATGTGAGGCCCATCACCCGCTGAATGATGGTGGAGCCGAACAGCATGTTGCTGATGGGGATTTTCTTGTCCCCGATGGTCAGCTTCTTCCCGCCTAGGGAGTTGGTGGCTTGCTCCTTCGTCATCCACGGCGTTACACGCCCCATGGCAACTTGGTGGAGGTCCAGGATTACGCCCGGCCCGTACCACATGACAAACTGTTCCGCCATCTTCTCGATCTGCTCGGCGGCGTCGTTGTCCGACAGGAGCCGGTACATGGCTTTCACCACGTTCTTGCCCGTGGTCTTGGCGTTCTCGTTCTTCCCGCCGTCGATCAGTTCCGCCAGCACCTTGCCGCCGGTCACCTTCGCCCCGGCCTCGCCGTCCAGCTTGCGCCAAGTGTTCTGCATGTTGAGAATGCGGGAGCGCTTGTCCTCGGGGTCGTCCCCGGCGAGGTTGCAGATGCAGGTGATGATGCTCTTCGCATCGTCCTCCGTCAGAATGTAGTAGCCTTCCGGACCCTCGTCCCCCGGCTCAAGTCCGAAAGCCGCCAAGGATGAGGTCCGAATGCGCCACAAAGTCCCGGCAAGGGCCAGCGACATATCGTTACGAACGCCCTCAACCCAATGAGGGGCGAAGAGGCTGGCGACGACAGCAAGTCGGACCGCCTTGACGAGCGTGTCGATCTTGACATACGCCGCCGCGACCGTGGGGTCGATGTCGGCTGACCACTCAATGTGTTCCTTAACGTCGTCTCGGTAAGACCCCGGCAGAACCGTGAACAGTCCGTTCTCGGGCTTGCCACCCCGGATTTCGATGGAGTAGCTTTCATCGTCGATGGTCCCCTTGATCAGGCCCTTGATGTACCGCAGAATGCTGGAGTACGGCCCTCGGTCGAAGTCGTCGTGCAGGGCGTAGATGCGGTGGCTGTTGGGCTTGCTCTTGCGCCCGAACACCCATGCGGTCTTGGGGAGGAAGTAGTCCAGGGCTGCCTTGAGGTAGTTGCTCGTGCAGTCGATGTCGATGTCGACATACTTCCCGGCCATCAGCGCGCCGAGGTTGATGGACGTATCGTTCTCGATCACCTTGAGGGTGATGGAATGGTCCTCTTGGGCGGCTCGCCGTGGGTCCCATTCCGGGAACGGCTCCTTGCCGCCGGGCCGCACCTTGACCGGGATAAGGTGGGTCGACTTGAGAAACTTGAGCGATGTTGCCCTGTGGTCGGTCATCCCTGTTCAGGCTCGCGACCGGCGGCGATCTGCAGGGCCATCCAGTTCTTGAAGTTTTCGATGTGCTTCAAGCAATGGGGGCAGGTGACGTTGGCCTCGTGCTTCACCGTTTGAAGCTTGAGGTCCGAGGGGCGGCAGATCGGGCGATGAACGCCCAGATCATCGGCAATCCCCGCGTGTTTGTAGCGCACCCGGATTGGTGCGTCTTCCGCCATGTTGTTGGGCATTCAGGTTCTCCACCACTGGCTGTCATAGTACCACCCCACTACGGGGGCCGTCAAGGGGTCCAGCGATTGCGGGCTATGGCTTCCCGCACCTTCTTCGGCGGGCGGGGGATGCGGTTCTTCCCCCATTGCGTGAACAGGACCACGATCACGATAACGCCGACTGCCCAGATCACTCGGAAACCGCCTCTTCTTGGTTGCGGGGCTTGGTGAGGTCCTTGATGACCTCCTTCACGAACCCCTGTTTGTCGATGCGTTCGGTCCGCTTGCCCATGCGCAGGCATTCGGGACAGGTAACCCGCGACCAGTCGGGGGAGCCGGTCTTGTTGTGCGGGGACGGCGGGTCGCACATGAAGTGGCGCTTCGTGCTGGCGTAGTGAACGAGGCCGTCCGGGGGCGAGGAGGGTAGAGCCACAACCTGTAACCCTGCCGCTCGGGCCTTGTCCCCCTCTTCGCGCGTGAGGAACGGCATCAGGGCATGTCCGCCGTGATCAGGCCATCTTGCCGCACCCGAACGTGGTAGATGGGGCGGAACTGCTCTTGGGATATGTCGAACGGTTCCCACAGGACGTCCGCGATGATGACGTCGGGCAGGACGATCAGGCCCCCGGCTTGGGGAACCACGGTGATCAGGGCGGTGATGTCGCAGGTGTCGAGGTTCAGGCCCTGCATCAGGGCTTCCTCGATATCCTCTTGCCGACCCAGCGGGCCGAAGGTGGGGTCGCCCTCCAACTCCAGCGATACGGCGCGGGTTTCGTTGCCGTCGTAGAACAGGGCGACGTAGATCAGGTTGTTCGGGTTCATGGGGTGTCTCCTCTCCCCGATTGTAGCAGGGCGCGTTGCCCCCGCCAATAGCCGATGAAGTAGACCCCGGTGCCCAGAACCCATAGCAGGAGGAAGGTCATCGGACCCGCCTCCACCACCGGGGCGACCAGCTGATCTGCGGGCCGATCGGGAAGGTGTAGAGCCGCCAGTAGATGCCGGGGTGGTGAGGCGGCACGTTCCAGGGTTCGTCCCTCTGCTTCCTCGCGTGTTCGCCCTTGAGCCGGGCTATTGCGCGCTCACCCGCCCGCTTGGACAGGAAGATTGCGTCGGGGTAGTCGTTGCCCATCAGAACGTGGGCCTTGAAGCCGATCAACATGGCTACGGCCCCCTGTGGATGAACGGCTCGTCGGGAAACTCCTGGCCCCCGGTCACCGAGTTAGAGCAGCCCACGTTCGGGCGAGCGCCGGGGCAGGGGGCGTCCTCAAGCCCGGCCTCGTAGGTGCCGCAGACCCGGCAGACCCCAAGCACCAACTCCCCGTTGCGGTCACACGCCCCGGCGGGCTTGTCCTCGTCCGCGTCGGTGTAAAGCGTGTGGGTGGCCTGATTGGCCCGCTGTTGCGCGAAGAGCGCTAGCTGTTCAGGTGTCCGTTCGGCCATCGGTCTTCGGTCCTCTCTTCAACAGGGTGTCCAGCTGCTTGTTCAGCCGGGGGTCCGCACCCTGGGTTTCCATCAGGGTGTCGGCGGTGTTGGCGTCCTCCTCCATGGCGAAGGCCAGCTTCTCGACCCGGACGCCTCGGGCGCTGTTCAGCAGCATGAGGGCTTGCGTCCCCATGAAGACCTGATCGAAGCCGCCCTCGACCCGGTGTTCGGCCTCACAGGTGTTGCAGATATAGGACAGCCGGTAGCGGTCCTTCCGGTTGCGCTCAACGTGCGCCGGGACCGGGATGATGCGGGCTTCCATCGCCATCAGCGCCTGAATGCCGCCCTCGGCCATCATCCAGAAGGCGTCGCTTTCCACGCCCTCCTCGATGGGGTCAATGACGCGGGCCATCAGACGACAACGATGTTCTTGGGGGCGGGGGGCCGACCCTCGTGCTTGATGGCTTGGCGGGCGAGGTAGCGCTCGACTTCCCCTCGCACCTTGGCCTCCAGCTTCTCGTCATAGACCCGGCCTTGCACCGGAGCGCCGACCATCGGGGCCTTGCTGATCACGCCCCGCTGTTCGAGGCGAACCATGGTGGACCGGTCGATGCCGAGTTCCTTGGCGAGGGTGGGGAGCGTCTTGACGCGGGTGGGTTCGGTTGGCTTGGCCATAGTCCAGGGTTCCTAGTGGGGCTGGTGTTCGAACACGAAGTGCGCGCCCTCGCGCTCGTCCATGTAGGCGACGAAGACGTCGGGGGCCATCGCCTCGTGGGCGGGGTTCTGCTCGTAGCCGGGTTGGGCTGGCCGGGCGGTGAAGACCGTCTCGCCGTTCGTGTTGGTGTGAACGGTAACGATGGCGTGGGTGAGGCGGGTGGGGGCGACCATTGGCTTTCCTCTTCCTGTGCGGGTGTGGCACGGTCGCAGGGGACCATGGCCGGGGCGCTCGCGCAACCCCGGCCCGGTTCGACTAGACGAAGGGCGAAGCGGCCACCGCCACGGCGGCGATTGCGGCCTCGTAGGCCCCAACGGGGATAGGCCCCCTCTGCGCCTCGGTGTTGACCTTCTGCAGCGCCTTGATGGCCTTGGCCAACTCGTGGGCCTGCTGCTTCGTGTTGGCGTCCCACAGCCACTTTTCCAGCTGCTCGGCGGTGTCCTTGACGGTGTCGAGGCTCCGCCCTTCGTTGTAGCCGGTCGACTGGAGGGCCATGAAGAACGCCGTCTGGCGAACCTGCTGGCCGTGGGTCAGCTTCATGTCTTGTGCTTCAAGCATAGCGGGTCGTCCTTAGAAGGGGCGGACCCGGCGGGATGCCGGGTCCTAGGGTCCTGGGGTGGTTTAGGCGGTGACGCCCGCCTTCTCGGCCTTCGTGCCGCGCTTGGCCTTGGCGGGCTTCGCGTCGGCGTCGGCGGGCTTGGCCGGGGCCTTGCCCTTGGCGGCGGTCTTGGCCGAAGCCTTGCCCGCGCCCTCGTCCTTGGCGACAGCGGCCTTGGCGGGAGCCTTGGCCTTGACCTTGGTGGCGTACTTGGCGCACCAGTCCTTGGGGGCCCTCATCTCCTTGTCCTCGTCCACGCCGCAGCCTTCCGGCACGAACAGGAACCCCTTGTCGGCCACCTTCTTGGCCAGCATGTTCCGGACGGTCATCCGGTAACGGCCCTGCCAGCCGTTCGTGGCGGTCCCCAGCCGGTCGACCCGGTCGGGGGTGACGTCGTTCGCGGCGGCGATGGCTTCCAGCCGGTCGAGGTCGGTGATGGTCTTCTTGCCGTCCATGGTCTGGCACAGCTTGTTCAGCGTGAGGGCCAGCCAGTCGCCGCAATGGCCGGGGTGACCGGCTTCGGCGTAGCGCTTCTTGAAGACGTCGGGGACCACGGAGCCGGTCCGTTCGTCCTCCTCCTCGCCGTCGCCGTCCGTGCGGATGCCCGCGACTTGGGCCAGGGTGTCTTCCTCCTCGGCCAGCGTCGTCAGCATGTCGGCAAGGACCGGGTCCCGCGCCAACTCACCGGCGGGCTTGCCGTCGATGACGAGGCGGGCGACGAAGTCGCTGGCCATGTGGTCCTCGCCGCGAAGCTGCTCGATGGCGACGGCCTCGTTGGGCAGGATGCCCTCGAACCCGGACGCCTCGGCCTTGAGGGCGTCGGCCACGGCGGACACGAAGTCCTCCGGGGTGCTGTCGTCGGTCAGCTGCTCGAAGAGCCGGTCGCCGACCTTGACCTCGGTGCGGTCTTCGTCCCACGAGGCGGCGGTGATGCCCAGCTTGGTTTGGGCGGCGGAAAGCTTGATGGTGGTCGTCATGGTCGTGTCTCTCTCTGTTCAGGTCCGGGGGCGTCAGGTGCCCCAACATCTTCACTCTACCACGGCTGCACGGGTGGCGCAAGCCCCAAACGTGGTTAACGGAACGCGCGCCCGATCACGCTGTGTTACAGCCCTCCACCGACAGGCGGTCGGGTTCCGTGCCCCGCGTCGGGGCTTCCTGTGGCGATGTCGGCTACCGTGGCCCACCGGGCGGCGATGGCCTCGGCGTCCTCGGGCTTCCTGCCGCACTCGACCGCGACCGCGTGGGCGACAGCCCAAGCCACGGCGCTCTGGGAAGGGGGCGCAGAGGGGTCGAGGGAGAGGCCCAGGGCTGCAGCCGCCACGGTTCGGCGGTTCGGGGTCAGGTCGTCGCGCATGCGGGTTCTCCGTAGGTCGGGCGGACGACGTAACGGACCGCCCCGTAGGTTGCGTCCAGCCGGTCGGCTCGACGGTAGGCAAGGCGGGCGTCCTGCTCGGTCGGCCCGTAGCGGAACACGACGGCCCCGGTGTGGGTGTCCACGACCGTTCGGCCCAGAACAGGGCGCAGGGCGTCGATGGGGGTCCGGCTCACGCCTCGCCCTCCTCTTCGGCCTCGGCATCGCGCTGGTCCTGCAGGACGTCGCGAGCGCCAAGGACACCCCACTCCTCGACCAGCTGTTCGGCCCGGTCGCGGGTGCTTTCGTCCCCGGCGATGTCGCGGGCGATGTCCCAGACCTCTTGGGCCTCGACCGGGGTAAGCGGCGGCGCGGCCAACTCGGCGGCGTCCAGCACGGCCAACCGGGCGCGGCGGAGGAAGGCGTCAGCGAACGCCGGTTCGTGGCGGCGACGGTCGGCCCAGCGGCTCAACGCCCACTCGGCAGCCTCGACGGCGGCGCGGAACCGGGGGCAGTAGCGGTCGCCATCGCTGGCCTCGCGAACCGCCGCGCCCAGCTGCTGGTTGAGCCGGTCGCCGTCTGTCTCCTGCACGAACAGCGGGCGGGCCTCGGTGTCTAGCACCGACACCACGAAGCCGCCCTGGGGGTGCGTCGTCGGCTCCCACGTGCGGGGCGTCGGGTGGTCGTCCTTGCTGGCGTAGTAGCCGCAGAACCGTTGGGCCTCTTGGGCGTCGGCGTACCAACGGGCCGTGTGGAACGTGGGGGCCAGCGTCGGGGCGGTTTCGTACGGGGTCGGCATCGGCTGTCTCCTGTGGGGCGGCTTGCCCCGATACGCAACCGTACCACGGCTGTTCGGGCGGCGCAACCCCCAAGCGTGGTTAACGACGGCCCAAGCGCACTTAACGAGGGTGGTTAGCAAGCGGGGTTAAGAAGCGTGGTTAACGGGCACCGGGCCGCGCGCCGGTTCGGCCTGTTCGGGCACGGCTGCAGCGCACACACGCCGACACGCCGGTCTGTGCAGCCGGGGGCCTCGGGGGCCGTGTCGCGGGCACCGCGCAGGAAGGGGGCTTCCTCGGCGCTAGGCGCAACGCACGGGCACGAGGGGGCAGCAGCACAGGGGGCCGTGCAGCCGTGTGTGCAGCGCGAGGGGGCGAGGAGGCCGTCGCGGCGGGCCGTGCAGCCGTGTCTCGGTCGACACACCTCTCTCTCCCTACGGCGGCCCCTAGGGGTCAGAAAAGAGCGGCGGCGTTCGGTGCCACCCCCTCGGCCCCCGGCGGCGGCGGGCGGGGCCTGTGCCGACCGAGACACACCAGCACGGCAGCACGGGGCGCGGGTTCCGGGTGGCGCAGCAGCCCCCTTCGCCCCCTAGGCCCAGACCTGCGCCTCGGCGTGTTCCGGGAGCCAGTCGGCTAGGTTCGCGTGGTCCGCCCGGTCTTCGTCCGTAAGGCTGTCGGCGGCGGCTTCCAGGAACAGACGCAGCGCGGCCTCGCGCACGTAGGCTTGGCGTTCGGGCGGCAGGGTTCCGAGCAGCGCTTCGAGGAAGGCGGCGTCCTTGCTGGGGGTCGGCAGGGGGTGGGGCACGGCGGTTCTCCGGGGTTCGGGTTGCGGGGCTACTCGGTCGGGGCTTGCGGCGCGAGCGTCCGCCACGAGCCGTCGTCGGCCCGCCACTCGGTGCCCCCGTTCCACGCGCCGAAGGCTTCGGCGTCCGCGAACGCGTCCTCGTTCGGGTAGCCGCCCTCGGCTGCCTCGCTGGCGGCACACGCGGCCTCTTCGGCCAGCACCCGAAGCGCGGCGTCCCGTGTGCGGAACAGCCGGGCGGACGGGGCCGTCTCGTTGCCGACGACGTGCTCTTCCACGACCCACACCAGCGCGGGGTTCGCGAGGGCGGCGGCGAGCGCGTGTTGGTAGGCGTGGTCCGCGTCGGCGGCGAGGGCGGCGAGGTGGGCTTCGGTGGGGGCGGGCATCGGGTGTCTCCTTGTTCCTACCCCCAACCTACCACGGGGCGGCGAACCCCGCAACCCCCAAACGTGGTTAACGAGGTGTGAACGGCGGGGGCGTGTCTGGGAAGCCACCCCGGGGTCGGGCTGGCACGGGGGTTGCAGAGGCAAGAAGCGTGCCACGGGGCGCGGGGTTCGGCTGCCTTTTTGTCTGCGCGCGTGGGCGCGTACGCGTAGCAAGGCTCGTGCCACAAGAAGCCCGCTAACCAGCTGTTAACCACGCTTGGACGCGGGTTGCGGCCTCCGCGACACGTGGCAACAGGCACACGCAGATGTGGTATGGGTGCAACATAGGGGGAGGGACCCGGAGCGCGCGAAGAGGGGTAGGGGGAGGTTGCCGGAGGGGGATTGGGAGGGGACCCGGCATACCTATATCCCCCATTCCCAGATCGGCTCGGGCTACGGGTTGTGCATCGCACTATCACGGGACCCGAGAACCGCTATGTATCCCCCACCATGCTTCGACGCGGGTCCCTCGTTCCGCTTGACGGGACCCAAGGACCCTGCTACCCTTACCCCCATGACGCAGCAAAACGGATGGTTCGGCAGGTTCGTCGGTGACGCCTTCGGGGGTCGCATGAACAGGACTGCGCCGACGAGACAGACACAACCCGCGCCCGCGCGTCCCGCAACCCGCTCGTACACGGAGCAGCAAGCCCAGGAACAGGCCCGCGCAAACCGCGCCCGTGCCGGTCAAGAGGCCGTCGCCCGCGCCGCCGCTGCAAGGCCCGCCCGCCCGCTTTCCGCCGCCGAACGCGCCCGAATTCTGGCCCGATACGAATGAGCGGTGACCCGTCCCAATACCCGCTGGTCGGTGAGGTCCTTCCGGCCCACGACATGTACAACCAGCCGCGTATCACGGCGGGACAAATCTGGGATGCCTTGGTTGAGGCCGATGGAAACGTGGCGGCAGCAGCCCGCTCCCTCGACCTCTCGCGCACGAAGCTTCAAGAACGCATCGACCGTTCGCCCGACCTGATCAACCTCCTGTCAGACATGCGGGAGGAAGTGGTCGACATCGCGGAGACGAACCAGATGCGCCGGGCCAAGTCCGGGGCGGACCCCAACGCGGAACGGTTCGTGCTGCAGACCCTCGGGAAGCGTCGGGGCTGGAACACGGCCACCGGGTCGATGGGGGCCAATGGCGACATCACCGTGACGATCACCACCTTCGCCGAAATCGAGGGTGAAGGCCAATGAACACCGCTGTGATGAAGCGCAACATCACGCTGCCGGGGAACAACTGGCGGCCCCGCCCCGACCAAATGGGGATTTGGGCGTATCTGGAGGGCGGCGGGAAGCGCTGCGACGTTGTGGCGCACCGACGTTTCGGTAAGGACGATATTTCGCTGCATTGGGCCGCGACGGCGATGCACAAGAAGGTCGGCACCTACTGGCACATGCTTCCCCAGGCATCCCAAGCCCGCAAGGCGATCTGGGACGCGGTGAACCCCCGCACCGGCAAGCGGCGCATCGATGAAGCGTTCCCGAAGGAACTGCGCGCCGCGACCCGCGACCAAGAAATGATGATCGTAATGAAGAACGGCTCCACGTGGCAGGTTCTTGGTTCCGACAACTACGACAACTACGTCGGTTCGCCGCCGATCGGGGTGGTGTTCTCCGAGTGGTCGCTGGCGAAGCCCGACGCTTGGGCCTATATCCGACCCATTCTTCTGGAGAACGGTGGCACCGCCATCTTCATCTGGACGCCCCGTGGCCGGAACCACGCCACCCGCGCCTTCGAGGCGAGGGAGAAGGACCCCAACTGGTACACGGCCCGCATCCCCGCCGCGACCATCGACGCCACGAGTTATGCGGCTGCAGTCAAAGCCCTCTCCTCGCCCCTTTGCCCGATGGTCACCAGCGTGTTCACGCCAGAACAGCTGCTGCAGGAACTCACCGAACTGGTGGAAGAGGCGGGAAGCCATCTGGAAGGGCTGGCCAAGTTCTGTTCCGAATATCTGGTCGACTTCGACAGTGCGGTGCCCGGTGCCTATTACGCCGCCGAACTGCAGATCGCCCAAACGGCGGGCCGGTTCGGTCACTTCCCGCACGACCCCAACATTCTGGTCGACACCGCGTGGGACTTGGGTATCGACGATTACACGACGATCTGGTTCTTCCAGCGGTTCGGAACCTACATCAACGTCATCGACTACTACGAAACGTCGGACGTCGGGCTGGACATCATCGTTCAGGAGGCCTTCAAGAACGAGCGGGCCATCCACTACAAGTACGGGATGCACTACCTTCCGCACGACGTCATGGTGCGGGAAATCGGCGCGGGCGGTCAGACCCGGAAGTCGACCCTCCACAAGCTGGGCCTCGGCACCATCCGGGTGGGCGTTCCCCGCGACCCGGAGGAGCGCATCAACGCCGTCCGCCGGGTCATCCCGTTCCTGCGCTTCCATGACGAACGCACGAAGGTTGGCACGGACCACCTGAAATCCTACCGGAAGCGCTGGAACCAAGCGCTCGGGGTCTTCACCGGCCCGCTCCACAACGAAGACAGCCACGCCGCCGACAGCATGGGCGAACTGGCCATCAACGCCAAAATCCGCGCCGGTAAGGCTGCGGAAGAAAAGAAACCCCCGGCAGATGACCGCTGGGCCGCTATCTTCAAGAAATCCAAGCAAGCCTCGAAGGGCTGGAAGGTACTCTGATGGCCGACGCAGAAGAACTCTTCGACACCCCGCCCGCCGAAGTGGCGACGGAAGCTCCGACGGAGCCGAAGAAGTACAAGAAGACGCTGGAACAGTGGAAGCAGCGCTTCAAGGACTTCCAAAACGTCGCGCAGGACAACCGCAAGAAGCAGGAGTTGAACTACTCCTACTACGATGCGGACCAGCTGACGCCGACGGAACGTCAGGCCCTCAAGGACCGGGGCCAACCGGACATCATCATCAACCGGTTCAAGGTCGCGATCAACGGCATCATCGGCGTGAACGATCACAGCCGGGCCGACCCTCGCGCCCTTGGCCGGACCCCCGGCGACAGCAACAGCGCCGACGTCGCGACCGACTGCCTTCGCTACGTCACGCAGGTTAACCGCTTCAAGTTTGAAGAGAAGTACCTGCTGAAAGACAACCTGCTGGGCGGCACCTGCGCCATGCTGGTTGCGCTTGGGGCCGAGAAGGGTGACATCGACCTCGTCACCATCCCGTGGGAGGAGTTCTTCTACGACCCCCGCTCGAAGCGCCCGGACTTCAAGGACGCGCGCTATCTGGGCATCGCCAAGTGGATGTACGCCGACGAAGTCAAGGACCTCGCCCCGGAGGACGCCATCCACCAACAGGCCATCGACGCCACGTTCGACGGCGGCGGGGTGTCGGGAAGGACTGGCAACGGCTCGGACGACACGTTCGACGACCGGCCCATCGACCAAGGCTGGATTGACACCGAGAACAAGCGCGTTCAGGTCGTCGAAATCTACGAGAAGTGCGGCCGGGAATGGTACCGCTGCGTCTATTGGGAAGGCGGCATCATCACCGAAGAGGTCAGCCCCTACCTCGACGACAAGGGCAAGCCCTGCAACCCCATCGTGGCGCAGTCCTGCTACGTCGACAAGGACAACAACCGTATCGGCTACGGCTCCGATCTGCGGGACCTGCAGGACGAAATCAACAAGCGCCGGTCGAAGGCGCTGTGGGAAATCTCGTCGAGCCAAATCCAGGCCACCGACCCCTCGGCCATCGAGGTCGACGCGGAAGAGGCCCGGAAGGAAGCGGCCCGACCGGACGGCGTCCTCCCGTACGGGTGGGGCAAAGTCCCCGGCGCGGACAAGTCCGCCGGGAACATGATGCTCCTGAACGAGGCCAAGAACGAAATGGAGCGGTTCTCCCCGAACCCCGCCATGCTGGGCCGTCAGGGGGCCGACACTTCGGGGCGCGCGATGTTGGCCCGCCAGCAAGCCGGTCTGATCGAACTCTCGATCGTTCTGGACCAGTTCGAGGACTTCAAGCTGCGCATCTACAACCAAATCTGGTATCGGGCCAAGCAAGACTGGACCGAGCCGATGTGGATTCGCCTCACCGACGACATGGAGGACCCGCGTTACGTCCGCCTGAACGCTCCGATCACGGAAGCGCCACAGCTTGACGAAGCGGGTCAGCCGGTGCTTGATGAGGCTACCGGCCAGCCGGTCATGCGCCAACTCGGGGAAGGAGACGAATTCGGTTTCGACAACCAGATCGCCGAAATGGACATCGACATCATGATCGACACGACGCCGGAAACGGCAACGATCATGGCGGAGCAACTCACGGAACTCCGGTCCATGGTGGCGAGCAATCCTCGCTACGCCGACGAGGTCCCCTTCGAAATCTTCCTGGAAATGACCAACCTCCCCCGCAAGCGGGAGTTGCTCAAGAAAATCCAGAAGCACAAGGAGGCCCAAGCCGAGGCCGCGAAGGCGCAAGCGGAGGAGCAGAAGGAAATCATGATGGTGGAACTCCGAGCCACCGTCGAGGAGATGGTTTCCCAGGCCGAACTCAACCGGGCAAAGGCACACGCCGCCATCGCCGGGGCAGAGCAAGGAGAAATTCGGACGGCGGTGCAAGCGGACAAAACGCTCGCGGGCATCGACGCCGAGGCAACGAGGGTCAACATGGAGGGGGCCAAGACTACGAACGACATCCTCTCCACCCCTCGACCTGCCGACCCCGCCGCCGGGGGACAACCGGGCGCTTCGGACGGTTCCACCGAATAAAGGGACCACCTGCCGCCGGGGTTCGGGCGTTCGGGATGCCGCCGTTACGGGCAGAGGAGAGAGTAGATGAGCGAACGGGACACGGATTTCGACGATTTGGTGGGTGAAACCGCCGACACCGATGAAGCTGCCGATGCCGGGAAGACCCCGGACAAGCAGGGCGAAGGTGCGGACGACAAGACCCCGCCGGATGCCGACGACGCCTCGAAGGACGGGGACGACGACGGCAGCGCCGACAAGGACGACCAAGGCGACAAGGGGGCGAAGGACGCCGCCGACGCTGACAAGGAAGGTGGCGACGACAAGGACGCCAAGGATGCGGCCAAAAAGGACCAGCCCATGGTCCCGAAGGCGGCTCTGGAAAGCACCAAGCGTCGGCTCCGCGAGACTCAACAGCGCCTCAAGCGCATTGAAGATCGCCTTGGCGCGGAAGACGCCGAAATCGCCAAAGCGGCAATCCCGGACCCCAAGACCCAGCCCGCCGAACATGCCCGCTACCTTCAACAGCAGACCCTCGCGGTCCAGCTGAACGATCGCCTCAACTTCTCGGAGTACGAGGCCCGGAAGGAACACGGGGATGACGTAGTCACGGAAGCCTTCGAATGGGCGAACGCCCAGATGGAGGACCCCAAGACCGGCGAGCAGTTCGCGAAGACCCTCTTCGCACACGCCCATCCCTATGATCACGCGGTCAGTCTGTTCAAGAAGGCGCAGGAAGCCCCCCAGGGCGGCGGCGCTGGCTCGGACGACCCCGAGTATCAGAAGTTTCTGGCGTGGAAAGCCGCTCAAGAGGGCGGCGACGGCAAACCCGCCGGGAAACCGGCGTCCCAGCAACAGCAGGAAGAGAAGCCCGCACGACCGCAGAGCCTCGCGCAACGGTCGTCGGCGTCGGGACCCAAAGGCGATGACCTCGTCGTTGACCCGTTCGCTTCCGAGTTCGACCGCTAGCGGTCAGAAAGAGGACTACGATGGCCGAAACCGTTCTCGCCACCGCCTCCGAAAAGTCGAAGTGGGTCAAGTCCTACTTCTCGGAGTATGTGCGCGGGTCCAAGTTCCGCCCCTACATGGGGAAGGGACCGACCAACATCATCATCACCAAGTACGAGTTGCAGGAGGAGGCGGGCAAGACCATCAACATCCCGCTGATCACCAAACTCGTCGGCGCCGGCGTTTCCGGCTCCCAGGTTCTCGACGGCAACGAAGAGCAGCTGGGCAACTACAACTTCCCGATTTCGGTCGACTGGCGGCGTCACGGGGTTCGTATCCCGAAGTCGACGTCCTACAAGACCGAGATCAACCTTCTGGATGCCGCCCGCGACATGCTGAAGGAATGGGAGGCCGAGCGTCTGCGCGACGACATCATCGAGGCCTTCCTGTCGGTCATCCCGTCGGCCGCGACGAACACGCCCATCCGCTACGGCGTGGCCACGCAGTCCGACAACGGCGGCTACGAAATCACCGCCGGCAACTACATCGCCTCCGAAGCCGACAAGGACGCGTGGCTGGTCAACAACCGCGACCGGGTCCTGTTCGGCAAGCTGCGCGCCAACTACTCGGCGGGCGACCATTCGGCGGCTCTGGCCACGGTCGACGCCACCGACGACAAGCTGACCGTCGCGGTCGGCAACCTCGCCAAGCGCATGGCGAAGGGGGCCGCTCCGAACGTCCGTCCCTACAAGACCAAGGACGGCAACGAGTGGTTCGTCATGTTCTGCAACAGTCGCGCCTTCCGCGATCTGGAGCAGGACCCGGTGATGACCGCCGCCAACCGGGACGCTCGGCCCCGTTCGGTCGAGAGCAACCCGATCTTCCAGGACGGTGACCTGCTGTATCGCGGCGTCATCTACCGGGAAATCGAGGAAATGCCGGTCCTGGCCGGGGTCGGCAACGCGGGCATCGACGTCGCCGTCAACATGCTCTGCGGCGCGCAGGCCGTCGCCGTCGCGTGGGGTCAAATGCCGACCCCGCAGACGGACCGGGACAAGGACTACAAGTTCCGTCCCGGCGTCGCCATCGAAGAGCTTCTCGGCGTCGAGAAGATTTTCTTCCGCGGCAAGCAACACGGCTGCGTGACGGTTTACACCGCCGCCGCTCCGGACGCCTAATTCCAGGCGTCTGAAACCCACTGGCCGGGGGAGGCTTAGTCCTCCCCCCGCCGCAAGAAAGGTACGGACCAGCAATGGCCGCTTCTCGCTTCAAGAGCGTCAAGGCTTCGCCTCCCGCTCCTGTGCCGTCCTATGTGGGCGGCGGCGTTCTGCTCGCGCAGTACGTCACGATGACCTTGTCGGAGGTCCCCGAAGTGGGGGACACCTACGAGTTCTTCACCCTGCCCGCCGGGGCGGTTCCCGTCGATGGCTATCTGGCCATCAGCGACATCGACACCGGCACCGAAACGTTCGACATGGACATCGGCATCGAGGCCAACGATTTCGGCGGAGCCGCCGACCTCGACTACTTCTCGAACGCCGGGGTTCTGACGGGCGATGCGGCCACCCCGCCCCTGACCAACGGGGCGGAAATCCGTCGCTTCAACGGGCCGTTCCCCGTCCAGCCGCAACTGCTGGGCGACACCAAGGTCGTCGGCACGGTCAACGCCGTCGCCGCCGCCGGGGGCACCGGAACCATCACGGTTCTCGTGACCTATCTCCTGCCGTTCTTCGCGAACAGCTGAACCCAGCCCCTCGGGGCCAGCCACCCGTAAGGGCCGCTGAACCGCAACAGGACGTCAGGACATGACGGACGAAACCGAAAAGCCCGAAGACGAAATCGTCGAGGACGCCGCCGAACAGACCGTCGAAGCGCCGGAAGGCGCGACCATGGTGAAGTTCGTGGGCGACCCCAACGACGACTTCTCCGGCCCGTCGAGCATGACCATGTTCGGCGAGGAATTCCCCAAGGGCGAGTTCGTCGCCATCACCGACGAAAACGTCCTCCGCAAGCTGCGGGGCCACAACCACTTCGCCTTCCAGGGCGAGGCGGCTCCCAAGGCGAGCGGCGGCAAGGGCGATGACCTCGCCCAGATCGGCGCGGGCGTCGGCGGACTGGAACGTCTCAAGGACCTCGCGCGGTCCGAGGGCGTTCCGTTCGAAGACGACACGACCAAGCCGAAGCTGATGAAGGCCATTCGCGCCATGCGTCAGCGTCGGGGGAACGACGCCTAAGGCTCTCCGGGGCCACGGGAGCGGCCTAGCGGGCCACGGGGTGCCTACATAGCCCCCACACCCGCCGGGCCGCTCCCGACCCCCACGGAGCCGCTCCCTGACCCCATAGCCCCACGAGGCCCCCCGTGACCACCTGCCGCGAAGTCATCCAGTCCGCCTACCGCCGGTCGGGCATTCTCGCCGCCGGTATCAACATGAACGCTTCACAAGCCGAAATCGGCCTGGAACTGCTCGTCGGCATGTACCAGAACCTGATCGTGGGTGGCATGTTCGGTCGGGCCACCGAGAAGTTTTTGGACAGCGCGTCCGCCTACGAGGCCGAAGAAGGCCAACGCATCTTCAACAAGGAAGACGCCACCATCACCCTGCCGGTCGAGGTTCGGGACGATGACGGCGACATGCGCCAACCCCGAGACGGGGCCTTCATCACCATCGTGAACCCCACCACCGGGGTCGCCCGTCAACACCTGTACGACGCAACCATGGGTCAGTGGCAAGACATCCACTCCCTCGCCCTCTCGTCGGAAGCCCCGCTGTCCGGTCGATACGAGGACCACATCAAGAACATGCTGGCGGTGCGACTGCTGGGGGAAAGCGGCCAGCCCACGCCGTTGGAATTGACCCGAAGCGAGGGCCGTGCTAGGCTCGCCCTTTCTACCCGCCGCGACGGGGAACGTCGCACAGGAACGGGCGTCTACCTCTGATGATCGAATGGTACGACGGGTTTGATCAATACGGGGCCAACGAAGACCTCATGAACGACGGGGCGTGGGCGGAAGCCTCCGATTTCACCCTGTCGGCAACCCAAGCGCGCACCGGGGGCCGTTCGCTGGCCATGACGATCATCGGCGCTCAAGGTCGCCGGGCGCTGGCAACCGAGGTCGGCACGAAAGTGGGGATGGGCTGCGCCATCTTCATGGACCGGCTCCCCATCCCGCCGTTCAACGCCGTTCGGGGCGCTTCGGTCATCCAGCAATTCCGCAACGAGAGCAACCGCTCCCACATCAGCATTCAGGTCGGACCGACCGGGCGCATCTACATCATGGGCGGGGGCCTCGATCGGGTTTCCTCCACCACGGGCGTCAACGGCCCCGTTGAACTGGCCAAGTCCACCCGCCAGATCGCCGCCGGGGCGTGGAACCACATTGAAACCATCGTCGAGGTCGGCGTTGGCGTCTCGGTCCGGGTCAACGGGAAAGCGTTCGTCGCCTACACCGGCACGACTGACTTCGCGCAGGTCGGGGCCACCGAGATTGCCCAGATCGCCATCGGGCATTTCGACAGCAGCATTCCGGTCGAGTACAATCTCCTGTGGTTCGACGACATCTTCGTCCAGACCGGGGACGACATCGACTTCTTGGGCGAACTGGAAGTCCACTATCTGCTGCCGGTGTCGGACCAGCCCCCGCAGGATTGGAGCCTGACCACGGGCGTCAACGCCTATGCGCTGATCAACGAAATCCCCCCGGACGACGACGTCGACTACATCTTCTCCGAGGGAACGGGCGATCAGGCCCGGTTCGCGGTTCAACCCCTCCCGGTGGACATTGTGTCGGTGGCGGCGGTGGCCCCCCTCGCCCGTGTGCGGAAGACCGACAGTGGCTCCTGCGAGGTCCAGCTGTCCGTCTTTTCGGTCGCCACGCTGGAGGAAGCCCCGGACACCCATGCGCCGACAACGGCGTACCAGTACTTCTTCGATGTCTGGGAAACTGACCCCGGCAACGAAAATGACCCGTGGACGCCAACGTCCATGCCCGCTATCCAGATCGAAAGGGTCGTCTGATGGCCTCCGTTCTCTACAACAGCTTCAAGTTCGACCAGTTTTCCAACCCGATCAACCTGGAAACCGACACCCTCAAGGCGATGCTGGTGACCTCGGCCTACGCCCCGGACGTCGACGCCCACAACCGCCGGGACGACATCACGAACGAAGTCGTCGGCACGGGCTACGTTGCCGGGGGTGAAGCCATCACATGCACGGTCACGCAGGACAACGGGGCCAACAAGGCCGTCGCCACCTTCGACGACGTCGTCTGGGAAACCTCCAGCATCACGGCGCGGGGTGCGGTCATCTACAAGTCGACCGGCGTGGCCGCGAATGACCAGCTGATCGGCTACATCGACTTCGGGTCGGACAAGACGTCCGTAGGGTCGGACTTCACGCTCCATCTGACCGCTCCGCTCGATTTGACCTAAGGAGCCAGTAGATGGCCCTCGTCTTCATGGAAGGGTTCGACGCCCTCACCGCCAGTTACATCACCAGCAAGTATCCGCTGGGGGCGTATTTTGGCCCTGATGTCGTAACTGGCCGCTACGGCGGACAAGGGTTCCGCCCCGGCCCCGGCAACCAAAACGGCGAACTGGTTATCTCCACCGGGGGCCTGAACGCTTCCGCGCTGGGCGCTGGCATCAAAATGCCGCTGGGCGGCTTCGGTACCGGCATCAACTTCATCCGCTACAACACTTCGGCGGGCAACCGACAGTTCACCATCGGCGCGAAAAGCGACGGGACCATCGTTGTTGCCGCAGGAACGTCCTTGGCCTCCCCCCTCGCATCCTCGGCGGCGGGGGTCATTCTCTCGGACACTTGGTTCTATATCGAAGTGGAACTTGCCATCAGCGATACTGTCGGGGCTTGCACCGTTTACGTCAACGGTGCGTCGGTCCTGACTGTTTCGGGCGTCGATACGAAGGGTTCTACCACTACGGTCGCGGACGAAATCCGCTTCACCATGTCGGGAACCGGCGCTGGCGGTATCACCATCGACGATATCTACCTGACCAACACCGCCGCCCGGCTGGGCGAAAGCCGCATTACCACGCTGGTTCCGACCGCCGACACCGCCGACAAGGATTGGGGCCGTTCCACCGGTTCCGACAACTACGCGCTGGTGGACGAACTGCCCTTCGTCACGACGGATTATGTGACTTCGGCCACCGTGGGTGACTTGGACCTCTACGACTTCGGGAACCTCCCCTACACCCCCCTGACCATCCACGCCGTTCAGACGTCGTTCTTCGCGGCCAAGGATGACGCCGCCACGCGGGCGGTTCGGGCGCGGCTACGTTCAGGCGGCACCGACGCCAACGGCACGGCGCTGGGCTTGTCGGCCACCCACGTTCAGAAGCAAGACCTCTATCTCACCGACCCGAACACCGCTGCGGCGTGGACTGCCTCGGCGGTCAATGCTCTGCAAGCGGGTCCTGAAACCACGGTGTAAACATGGCCGAAGGTAGGGTTTCGGCAGTACAGATTGAGGTCCTCAACAGCGGGGCCGAGAGCGATGCGCAAGTCTCGGGCTTCTACCTACAGGTTCTCCACAGTGTTGCCGAGGACGTAGCCCCGCCAGTCACCGGGGAGGGGGCGCTCCCGGCCCTCACGCTGGCCCCGTGGGGCGGTACGGGAGGCACGGTCGTGGTGGGCGAGGGGGAGTGGCCCCCGCTGGTCCTGACGCCCCCGGAGGGGTCCGTCCTGCAGGCTGCCGTGGGGGAGGGGGAGTTCCCGCCCTTGACCCTGACGCCCTTCGGGTATACAGTCGCTTTCTTGGCGGGCCTGGGAATGCAGGTCCTAGCCGGGACCGAAACAGATGTGAGGATGACGACGATGGGCTTGCTGGTTCTGGCGAAAGGCGGGGAGACGCCCCTCGTCCCCGACCCCCTCAAGCTTCAAGACGGTGGCCGAGCGCAACTGCTCATCCAGCGGCTCGTCAACATGTATGTGGAAGCCACGCCAGAGGGTCCGGTGGCAACTGGCCGCTTCGAGCGTCCCGGCCTCTACCAAGTGGCCCAACGGGGCGAGGGGCCGGTGCGGGCCACCTTCCTCCACAAGGGGTTCCGGTACACGGTGTCCGGCGCTTCGGTGTGGCGGGATGCCGAGAACATCGGCGAGGTCCCGCTGGACGGCGAACTCCGCTGGGCGATTTCCGATGAGGAAGTGGTGGTGGTCGCGGGCAACCGGGCCTATTACGTCACCCAAACCGAGGTCAGCCGCATCCTCGACCCCGACCTCCCGTTCGTGCGGGACGTCGTGTTCCTGGCCGGGCGGTTCGTGTATTTCGACGCCGACACGAGCGGGTTCTACCGGTACTCCAAGGTGAACGACGCCCGGTCCATCGAGGGCCTCGCGTTTGCGTCGGCGGAAGCCAACCCTGACCCGGTGATCGGGGCGGCGGTCGTCGGTGAGGGCATGGCGATCTTTGGAAGGCTCACCACCGAGTGGCACTATCCCACCCTCGACCCCGACAACCCCTATCAGCGTTCGCAGGGGCGGACTTACGACAAGGGCTGCCTGTGCATTCAAACCGTCCAACTGGCGGACAACAGCCTGTTCTTCGTCGGCCATGAGCGAATGGTCTACCGGGCGGCTCAAGTCCCGTCCAAGGTGTCGACGTCGCGGGTTGACGACCTGCTCCGGAAGCAGACCGAGGAGGAGTTTGCCTCCAACAGCGCGTTCGTGATCACCTTCGGCGGACACACGTTCTACGTCCTCAACATCGTGGGGCAGGGAACGTGGGCGCTTAACGTCGGCCAGAAACTCTGGGCGGAGTGGAAGTCCTGGGGGATGGACCGGTTCCGGGTGAGCGTTGCCGATGCCGACGGGTTCATGGGCGACAGCTTGTCGGGCCGCATCATGGGCTTCGACGGCAAGCGGTTCACGGACCTCGATGTCGACCCCATCGAGCGCATCTGCTCGGTCTTCCAGCCGCTCAAGAGCGGCACGATGCGTAACTTCTCGCTGGCGCTCCATTGCCAGCAGGGGGTGGGCTTGCTCGGGGACGGCCACGGGTCCGCCCCGGTCGTCGAAATGCGGTTCAGCGACCATCTGGGCCAAAACTGGTCCCCGTGGCTGGAAAGCACCCTCGGGGCGCATGGGGTCCGGGGCAAAGAGGCTCTGGCCCAATGGACCAATCTGGGGACCTTCCCCTCGCCCGGTCGCGCCTTCGAATTCCGGTGCACCGACCCGGTGGAATTCACCCCTTACATGGTGTCGATCAATGAGTGGAGGCCGTAAATGGCGCTTTCCTCCGTTCCGGTCGAGGTCACTCTTCCGCCCATCAACCAACCCCTGTTCGATAAGGCCACCGGCCTCGTCACCGACCCGTGGTATCGCTACTTCGAGAGCGCCCGCAACCGCTCCGGGGGCGATATTGATCTGGTGGATGGGACGAAGGTCGCAGCGTCGGTAGCGGACGATAAGGCCGTCACGGCGGACGAGAAGGCCGTCACGGCAGACGGCAAGGCCGAGGGTGCCCAAGCCGACGTCGACGCGCTGGCTGAAAACGAGATCATCGCGGGCATCGGCCTGGAAGGCGGCGGGGCGGTCGGCGGCGACATCACCATCGACGCCAAGCAGCAGGTCGGCTGGGTGATTTCCACGGGCACGGGGGACCCCGTCACCCCCTATTCGCCCTATGTGGCCCCCACGTTCGCGGCCCCGCCGACGATGGCGGACGCTCAAGCCCTCGCGGACGCGCTGGAAGCCCTGTCCCTGCGGTATGTCGCCCTTGAGCAGTCAATCGCCGCTAACGAAGGCATCGCGCCCTAGCGTTCCACTTGACGTAAGCCCCGGCGCGGGGTATACTGCCTGATCAGAAAACCGACAAAACAGGAAGGACCTGATGTTCGGAGCACTTCTCGGCGGCATCGTCGGCGGATTGGGACAAGCTTCGGCTGCCAAGTCCGCAGCCAAGACGTCCGCCGCCGCCCTCGCCCAACAAAAGGCCCAGCAGGAGCGCGTTTGGGGCGCGGTCGACCCGTATATGAAGGCCGGGGGCGCGGCTCTTGGCCGTCTGCAAGACCCCAACGCCTTCATGACTTCGCCGGGCTACCAGTTCCGCCTGAACCAAGGCATCGAGGGCGTGGCGGGTTCGAAGGCCGTCAACGGTCTGCTCCGTTCGGGCGGGGCCTTGAAGGCCATCAACAACTACGCGCAGGACACCGCCTCCGACGAATACGGCAAGTGGTGGGGCCAGCAATCGGGCATCGCCCAAATGGGCCTGTCCGGGGCGGGCATCGGCGCGGGCGTTGCGAACGCCAACTCCGCCGCCATCGGCCAAGACGCCACCAACCGAGCGAACGCCGGGATGGCGGGTGCGAATGCGTGGGCGGGCATCGCCGGTCAGGTCGGCGGCGCGTTCGACCGCATGTCCAGCTACGGGTGATTGACAGATGGACTTCCGTCTCCTTGACCCCAATGCGGCGGCGCGGGGCGTCGAACAGGTAAACGCGTGGGCAGACGCGGCGGCGAAACGTCGCGCCGGGGGCATGATCGCCACCGACCCGAACGCCGCCATGGCGCACCTGCAACGCAACGGGCTGCTCGGGGACGCCATGAACGTCCAACAGGGCGTGTGGGCCGAAGAAAACCGGGGCATCGCCGCCACGGAGCGCGAACGGGCCGAAGAGGACCGTCAACGCGCCATCATGCTGGAAGACGAGAAGCGGGAGGCCGACGCCCTCGACGCGATGGCCACCAACCTGCAATCCGTCCTGACCGATCAGGGGCCGCAAGCCGTCCTGCCCGCCTTCGACGCCCTCGCGCAGTCCTGGGTTGCCAAGGGGGCCTCCCCGGAGCAGATCGCCCAGATGCGGGCGGGGCTTGAGGCCGACCCCGATGCGTTCCTGACGGCGACCGCCGGGGCCGTGGAAGAATCCCGTCAGCGCTACCAACTCTGGCAAGCCGGTGGCTCGGTCGGCACGTTCGACCGCCGCAGCGGCAACATCAACGAGCAATTCCGGGCCGATCGGTACGAAGAGTTCGACCCGACGAAGAACGTCTACCGTGTGCCGGGCTTTGGGGGCGCTTCCGGTGCCGCACCGGCCCCTACCGGTGGTCGACCGGCGGGCGCTCCTGCAGAGGCGGAAGCCATCGTCGGGGACCGGGACGCCGTAGTGCGCATGATGATTGCCGAGGCGAGGGGCGAGGGACCCCAAGGGATGCAAGCCGTCGGGGCCGTCATCATCAACCGCGCCCGGCAGACCGGCAAGACCGGTGCGGAAATCATCGCGGAGCGTGGCCAGTTCGAACCGGCCATGACCGAAGATGGCCGTCGCCGCATCGCCGCCATCGACCCCAGCAGCGCCGAATACCAGGAGGCGTCCGCCGCCCTTGACCGGGTTCTGGCCGGTGAAGACCCGACCAACGGTGCCGACCACTTCTACGCCCCGGCGGCGCAACGCGCCCTTGGTCGCCCGGCTCCGCGTTGGGACAACGGCTCCGGGGCGGACATTGGTGGCCACCGCTTCTTCCGCCTCGGATACGGCGGCGGACAACCGGGTCCGGCCCCCGCCTCTTCGGGCCCCCAGCAGGAAGCCCCTCCGGGGATGGAAGTCATCCAGCGGGCGCAACCCCGTGCGCCGACCGGCGCTCCCCCGGCCCGGTATCGCCCGATCACCGATGCCGAACGCCAGCAGTACAACCTGCCGCCGGGGGCCTCGGCGCAGATCAACGAAACCACCGGTCAGCTGCAAGTGCTGGGCGGGACCTCCGGTCGCAACGCGAACGGCGGTCAGCCGGGTCGTATGTCACCGCAAGACGGGGCGTTCCTCGTCAAGCTGCGCACCGAAGCCGCCCAAGGTCAGGGCATCGCGAACCTCGCGGCGCAGATGGAGCCGCTGGCCCGCAACCTTGACACGGGCGGGATGATGGCGATGCCGGGGGCCGGAACGGTCATCGGGGCGGTCAACCCGGAGGTCCGGCGCTTCATGGCCCTGACCGACCAAATGACGCCCGGAATGCGCCAGGGTCTGCCGGGCGCGGCGTCCGACCGCGACGTCGCCATGTTCCGGAGCGCGACCCCCTCCATCGACAAGCCCCGCGAGGCGAACCTTGCGGCCATCGCCGCGATGCAAGCGTGGGGTGGCCGTCAAGGCGACTATCTGGCCTTCATGGAACAGTGGGCGCGGGACAACGGGAACCTGCTGGGGGCCTCCGAAGAATGGAGCCGCTACGCCCAAGCCAACCCGCTGTTCGAAGAGGGGACCCACGGGATGCCCCGCGTTCGTCGCGTTACCCCGTGGCGTCAGTGGTTCGACCGCCCGGCCCCGACCCGTCAAGGTGGCGGTGGCGCGGCCCCTGCCCCTCGCCCCCAAGCGCCCCCGGCTCGTCAGGGTGCACCGCAACGTCGTCGGTGGAACCCGCAGACGCAAAGGCTCGAATAGATGGACCCGATTATCGTCGTCGGACCCGATGGGGTCGAAAACGAATTCCCGGCCGGAACGGATGACGCCACGATTTCGCGGGCCATGGCGGAAGCTTACCCCGTCGATCAGGAAGCCCAAGCGGCTCCGGGGGCCGAGGGAGCGCCCGCCGCCGATGCGCCCGACCCCGCCACGGCTTCCGATGGGACGCGCTGGAACGACAACGACGGCGATGGCAACATCGACTACCGCAACAGCTGGCAGGGCGTCAACGAGGCGCAGGCTCAAGCTTGGGCCGATCAGGTCAACGCGGGGCAGATCAACCCCAACTTCCCGCCCGGCACGAACGAGAACCCGTTCGTCATCCCCGAGAACATGCCGGATGAGCAAATCCAAGACCTGATCGAACGGGGCGTCACCTACATCGACCGGGAGGGTCGGACCCAACGCAAGGCGGACGACCTGTACGGGGTTTACGTCGGCGCGGCTCGCCCGGCCATCAACACGATGAACTGGCTGGAGAACGGCGTTCAAGCGGTTGAAGGCGCGCTGGGCGGCGAAGGCTGGGACGAAGGGTTCCACGACTGGCGACTGGAGAACACCCGGTACGCCACGCAAGAAGGCTACGACGAACTGGAAGCCCTGTCGCGGCAAGCCGGTGCGCGGCCCGGTCGCGGCGGTCAACTGGCCGGGGCGGTGGCGGCGACGGCCCCTCTTGCTCTGGCCACCCGCAATCCGTGGCTCGTGGGCGCGGGCGAAGGGGCGCTGTCGTCCAACGCTGACGACGCCATGGGTCTGGCCCGCGATACGGCCATCGGCGCGGTCGTCGGCAAGGGGAGCGACGTCGCCCTCCGGGGCCTCGGCGCGATGATCGACCCGCAGATCGCGGCTCCCACCCGCCGCCTTCTCGACGAGGGCGTGGAACTGTCGCCGGGCCAACTGGCCGGGGGCCTCGCCCACCGCCTCGAAGACGCCACCACGGGCGTTCCCGGCATCGGGGAACTGCCCAACGCCGCCCAACGCCGGGCGCAGGAAAGCGTGGTCCGTGTGGCCGCGCAACGGCCCCTGACTTCCATCGGGGTCGAGTTGCCGCGCAACCTGCAGACCGGCCACGAAATCATCGACTACACGCAACGTGCGGTCGGAGACGCCTACGACGAACTCATCCCCCAACTGGACGTTCGGCTGGACCAGCAATTCGCCCAGGAATTCAACGCGCTGCGGGCATCGGCGCGGAATATGCAAGCCCCACAAGCCGAAATGTTCGAACGGCTGATCATGAACGAGATTGCCCCTCGTTTCAACGCTGCGATGGGACCCGCGAATGGACGTATCACTGGTGAAAGCTTCAAGGAGTTGGAGAGCATTCTGGGCCGGGAAGTTCGTGACTTCTCAACCGGCCTTGCAAGCCCCCATGATCGGCGCTATGCTAATGCCGTGCGTGAAGTGCAGGCTCAACTGCGCGACATGCTCGCTCGCGGTAACCCGGCACACGCTGAACGGCTCACGGGCATCAACGACGCCTATCGCCAACTAGCGGTCCTTGAGGACGCCGCGAACCGCGCCCCGGCGGGCGCTCGCGGTCGCTTCACCCCAGAGCAGCTGAACACCGCCGCCCGGAACGCGGACCCCTCCGTCCGTCGCCGGGCGGCGGCTCGCGGGGATGCGCTGTTCATGGACCTGTCGCAAGACGCCGGGGAAATCATGGCCCGCACCGTCAACGACAGCGGCACCGCAACGCGGGGCGTCATTACGGCGGGCCTCGGGGCGGCGTTCCTCAACCAGTCGCTGAACATCAGCGTGAACCCGTGGGCGGTGGGCGCTCTGGCCTTCGGGGCCATCCCCTACAACCGCACCGGCAACCGTCTGTTCACGGCGGCGATGGCGAACCGCCCCGAATGGGCCGGGACCCTTCGCGGGGCGCTGGACGGCAACCGTCAGTTTGGCGTCCTTGGAAGCGTGGCCAGCAACCAAGTCGAGCGCAACGAAGGCCGCATGGAACGCGACGAAGCCAACATGGCTGCGGACGAACGTAACCGGTGGATGGCGGTTCAGGAGCGGATGGAAGCTTCTGGCCTCGGCTCCACCCAGCAAGGACCCTACTGATGACCCTTCTGAACACCCCCGTCGTTCAGTTCGTCGATGCGGACGGCCTCCCCCTCGCCTTCGCCAAGGCATACTTCTACCAGTCGGGGACCACCACCCCGGTCGACACCTACGCCGACGCGGACATGACGGAAGTCCACACGTTCCCGGTCGTGGCCGACAGTCAGGGCCTCTTCCCCTCGATCTACTACGACGGGTCCGAGTTGGTGCGCATGAAGCTGGTCACGGCGACCGGCGATCTGGCGATGCCGCTCCTCGACGTCGACCCGGTCAACCAGCTGTTCACCGTTTTCGCTGCCAACATCGCGGATGGCGCAATCGAGGAGAAGCTGGGCTATACCCCGGTCGACCCCGCCACCGCCGTCTTCACAGCGAACGCCCGGTTGGACTTCGAGCCTGCCGAACTGAACCCCGACGACGTCGGCTTCCGGGGCAACCCGGTGACGATCAAGAACGTCGAGCATACGTTCGAACTGGCCGACAGCCAGCGGCTCCTCGTGAAGGACGACACGGGCGACTATATCTGGACCATTCCGGCAGACACCTTCCCCATCGGCCACTACTTCGAACTGTGGATGGCCAACACGGGCGAAGTCACCCTGGAACGTGACACGGGGGTCGCCCTCCGCGCCGCCGACAACAGCACGGACGAGAACAAGGTCCTGCAGCCCTACTATCGCGGGCGGCTCCAACAGGTGGCCTCCAACGAATGGGTGCTGTCGCCCGACGTCGCCGGGGACGTCGCCCTGTCCGTCAACGGCTACTTCATCCTGCCGAACGGCTATATCCGCCAATGGGGCACCTTCACGGGAAGCCTCGCGGGGGACGCCATCCAAAACGTCGTCTTCCCGTTCGCCTTCCCCACGGCTTGCCTCGGCGCGGTCGCCACGCTCAAGCAATCCGGCACCCCCGATATCCTGTCGGACTTCGGGGCGGTCATCAACGGCTTCGACGCCACCGACCTCGACGTTTACGTCGCGGGACCCTCGACCGAGACGGTTGAAGGGTTCATCTGGGAAGCGTGGGGGCATTGACATGGGAAGCCCCGATATGGTAGCCTCCGAGCATAAGAAACCTCGCCGCAGTCGGGCGAGGCCGATTTCTCCGAGTGTGGTGGCGCGTATGGATTCGCTTGAGAAAGACGTTCAAGGCGTACTCAAGAACCAAGGCCTGAACGCCATGACCCTCCAACGGGTCGAAGGCAAGATGGACGCCATCCTGCTTCTCGTCGGCTCCGAGGAAGAAGACGGGGAAGGCGGGTTCAAGGGCATCGGTCTGCTGGGCCGGATGCGCCGGGTCGAGGACAGCCAGAACACCCTGCTGTCGAAGTACAAGACCTGGATTGCATGGGGTGGCGGGTTCGTAACGGCGGGGACCGCAATGACCGCCTTCATCTGGTGGCTTGTCGCTGACAAGCTGGAACTGGTCCTGAAAGGACCCACGGGAGGCTCGTAATGGCCCAAGCTTTCACCAACGTCCTGCCCCTCGTCCTCGCGCACGAAGGCGGCTACGTCAATCACCCCAAGGACCCCGGCGGCGCGACCAACACGGGCGTGACCCAAGCGGTCTACGATGCCTACCGGGACAACCGGGGCGTCGAGCGCCGGTCCGTGAAGCAGATCACGCGGGCCGAAATCCAGGACATCTACAAGCGCCAGTATTGGGACATGGTCAACGGCGACGAACTCCCCGCCGGGCTGGACTATGCCGTCTTCGACTATGGCGTGAACAGCGGCCCCAACCGGGCGGCGAAGGACCTGCAGCGGCTCCTCAAGGCCCAGATCGACCCCGCCCTCGGCGTCGACGGCCAGATCGGGGAAGCCACGCTGCGGGCCGCGCGTCGTGCGGCGGACCTCGACGAGGTCAAGCTGATCGCGGATTACTGCAACCGCCGGATGCGGTTCCTTCGCGGCCTTCGCACCTACGGCACCTTCGGTCGTGGGTGGAAGCGCCGGGTCATCGGGGACCTCGACGGCGCGCAGATCACCGGAGACATGGGGGTGATTGACTATGCGACGAAAATGGCCCAAGATGACCTCTCCTTCCCGATACCGAAAGCGCAACTCCCGAGCGCAATCGGCTCGAAGGAGGGCGAGGAGGCTGGCAAGGGCACGGAAGGAAGCGTTGCTGTATCCCGCACGAAGCCGGGCATCGGGGCGATTGTCGGCGGTGCCGGGGTCACCGGACAAACGGTGATCAGCGCGGCCCAGCAGGTGCAACCCCACATCGGGGACACCCTCATCGGCAAGGCGGCGTTCGTCCTGTTCCTGCTGATGATGCTGGCCGGTGGCCTCCTCCTCGGCTACACCTTCTACACGCGGATGCGTGAACAAGGAGCCATCTGATGCGGTGGTTCGTCGGATGGCGAATGCATCTGGTCCATGCGCTGATCGCGTTCTCCGTCGGCACCGCCGCCGGGTCCTACGCCACGAACACTTGGTGGAAGGCCAAGGAACGCGACCGGCTCGCGGAGCAGGTCAAGGAAGCCAATCGGCAGATCGAGCGCGAGCAAGCGTCCGACCGGTCGACCCAAGCGGTGGGGGAAGCCACCGCAGTCGCCGTGGACCGGGTGCAATGGCGTACCCGGACCCTTATCCGGGAGGTTCCGGTCTATGTCACGCCTGAAACTGATGCTGCCTATGGCAATCTGCCTTGGGGCTTTGTGCGCTTGCACGACGCCGCAGCCACTGGCACCCCGGCAGTTCCCCTCGGCACCGGGCAATCTGATGGTTCCCCCAGCGACGTTGCTCCCTCTGCCGCGATCGGTGGGGTCGTCGACAACTACGGAACCTGCAACGTCTGGCGAGAGCAAGTGATCGGCTGGCAGTCCTGGTATCGGGAGCAAGCCGCCCTATGGGCCGGGGAGCGCCGGGAGGGCACCACGGAGCGCCCCTAGCCCCGGCGGGGCACCTAGTACCGGCGGCACCCCTAGCGCCCGTCCCGACCCCCTCCGGGGCCACGGGGCGGGCGTCCTAGTATCGGTCGTCCTCTACCGGGCCGCGAGGCTTAACCCCGTCCTCGCGCCTGTACCCCATCAGAAGCGCCGCGACGTCCTCTTTCGCCTGAATGGCGCGGACGATCTTGAGCGCTTGCGCGGATGCGAAGAAGTCCAGTATGCCGATTGGGAACTGCTGCCCCTCGCCCTGTGGCCGCTGTTCACACTGGCTCCGGTCGTTCAGGGAGTAGTTGTTCTCCACGAAGACTTCGGTGTAGCACGGGTGCGAGGGAGAACCCATCAGCGTGTGGCCGTAACGCAGGGATATCTCCTGCCCGACCAAGATGCGGCACCGGGGGTCCTCGTTAAAGCGCGCCTTCTCCTCCTCGATGCCCCGGCCATGCTTCCTGTGCCAGTCCTGCCCCCGGATGACCGCCGGTTCGTACTCGGCCAGCGCCTTAAGAAGCAGGTCCATGGTCGGCTGGTAATGGCAGACCACAATCAGCTTGCCCTCCAGTTCTTCCTCGATGAGCGTCTTGAGCGCGATCACCAGCGGGTTCTTCTCGGTGGGAACAATCCAGTGGACGCCGCGCGTCTCGTCGTAGATGAACCCGGAAGTGATCTGCTGCAGCTTGATCAGCTTGGTGACGATTTGGTCCGCCGTCACGATGGTGCCGTTTTCCAACTCCACCATAAACTCGGTTTCCATCCGGTCGTAGATGGCGCGTTGTTCAGGCAGCATGTCGAGGAAGCGCTCGCCGTAGTCCACGCCGGGAGTCTTCATCCAGCTGGTCTTGCGAGCGACAAAGGCCGAGGAGTGGATGATGGCCGATAGTTCTTCGGGGTGCTTGACGTCCACCACCGTCTTGCCCTGGAACCCGCCCATCTGGCAGTAGTAGGACTTGAAGTTGGTGTAGTACTCCCCTTCCAGCTGGGCCGCGAACCGTAGCTGGGTGTAGGCGTCATGCGGCCCTTGCGTGATGGGCTTCCCGGTGAGCGGTCGCCGCGCCCGGCACTTGCCAGCCAGCTGGAGCGCGTTGTCCGTGATCTTCGTCCCGTGCCCCTTGATCGTGATGCTTTCGTCGGCGGCGATCAGGGTCTTGTCGTCGCAGAAGTCTTCGAGGAGGGACAGGATATCCTCGGACCGAAGCGCCTCGTAGTTGATGGACAGCAGAAACTGCCCCTTCGTCCTCGCGATCAGGCGCTTAAGCTGATTCCGGTTCCCGTCGTAGAATTCCGCGTCGACGGAGACGCCAAACTTCTCCGCCTCCGACGCCCATGTGCGCTTGAAAGCGTTGGGAGAGAGAATGATGGCGCGTTTGAAGTCGTAGTCCCTGCGGAGGAGTTCGAATTCGTTGAGCAGCGTCGGAGTCTTCCCGAGACGCATTTCCATGAAATGCCCCCAGCCACGGGCCGGGCCGTTGCGCAGCTGCGCGAACCTCTCCTCACCCTCGGCGCTGTCCCGAAGAGCGTATCCAAGATAGCTGCGCCGAAGCGCCTCCAGTTGTACTTCACGCGGTTCCCCCTTCAACAGCCAATCCGGGTCGCGGGCGGTCTTGGGCCGGGACGCGAGCGGGCGTTCGATGATGGGAAGGGCGTGGATGGACAGCTTCTCAAAGTCCCGCTCCACCTTCCACGGCTTCACCTTGCCGGTGTCGACCGCGTCCAAGCCGCGAAGCTTGGTGCCCTTACCCTTCATCCACTCCGGTACGTCTTCGGTCAAAACGGGATGCCCTCGCAGATTGAACACTCGTCCCTGCCGCACCGCGCTTGTTCGGTGCATCCGGTGGCGGGATTGCCCCCGGCGGGCAGGACGTCATCGTTATTTGACAGCGTCTCGATGCCCGCGTCAAGGGCCGCTGCCTCTTCGGAGATTTCCGCGAACAGGGTGCGCGCGCTGAAATAGCAGTTGGGGTCGCTGTCCCACGGCAGTTTCTCCAGCGCCGACAGGAGCCGGAATTCCACCTGCTGGACGAGGTTGGTCACGATCTTCGACCCCATGGACGCTTCCATGTTCAGGTAGAAGAATTCGTCGATCAGGTCCGCCGCCTTGACCACCAGCTTGATTTCGCTGTCGACATGCCAGCCGAACCCGTTCCGGTCCGTGTAACCCATGCCCCGCGTCACGGCGGCTTCGACCTCGTCGAACGCGGGGCGGTTCACGGTCAGACGCTTGACCGGTCCGGGGGTGTCCCCCATTCGCGCCTCCCCGGCATCGTGGATGAGGGCGTACTTGATCGCGGCCAGCTTGCGTTCCGCCGTCCAGTGGTCGAAGATCGAGAGGCCGAGGAGTTCGGCCACATACAGCGACACGAAGTAGGAATGCTCCGCGACGTATTGGCGACGGGTGACCGGGACGATGGACCACCGGGGGACGCTGGCCAGAACCCTGGCATAGTGACTAAACATTCTTCTTCTCCGCTTTCAGGATTTGGAGGATATCGAAGGCTTCGTAGCCCTCATCGTAGAGACGGTGGGCGCGCGGCCCGTGTTCTTGTACGAGGGCCTTGACGTCCGGGGGCAGGTCGTCATAACCTTCCATGTGGGCGATGGCCGACACGTAAGTCAGCGGGCCGAGCAGTTCGTCGATCAACGCTCCGAGTTTCAGACCCCGCGTCGAGGCCCCCGCGTAGTTAATGGTGCCGTCCGGACGGGCCTTCCCTACGTGCACGGACGCCTCGCCGTCGACCGTCACTAGGACCGCGTACGCCTCGGAAGCACCGTCCCTGACGGCCCCCTGCAGAAACTCGGCCACGCGGGGGTTCATAGACCCTTCCCGGCGAGCGCGATATTGGCGCAGATCATGGCTTCATTCGCGACGTCGGCTGCCTCCATCAGGATTTCAGCGGTCGAACCGCTGGCGATGGCCCCGGTCAGTTCCTCGACCTCGCCCCCAAGGTCCGCGAACGCGGTGTCGAGGGAAAGGTGGTCCCAATGCCCCTTGTGGGCGTTGCGGCGCAGCTTGTAGATCATGGCGTCGAAGAACCGCTGCAGGTCCGGGGCCACGCCAATATCGACCAGTTCCTTCGGGAGGAAGACCTCCAGGACTTTGCCGCCCTCGTCTGTCAAGCCCTCTGGCATCAGTCCCGGTCCCTGTAATCGTCGTACGCCTGATCGCTGCCGTCGTCAGGCTCGTGGCTTTCCGCGATGCGGTCGCAGAACGCGTTGTACTCGGCGTCGAGGAGCGCGACCTCTTCGCCCTCCCACGTGACGCTCTCAATCTCGACCTCACAGGTACGGGGTTCGTCCCATCCGTTGCCGTCGTACGTGATGGAGTATTCGACCTCCACTTCCGTCTCGTCGGCGTCGTGCAGGTTGAGATTGAGAGTGCCGCGCTCCGCCATGTTATCCGTTCCAGACCGTGACGTCGCGCGAACGCGGGCCAGTGCCGATGAGGACCGCCTCGGGCTTGTGGCCCATGACGGCGACGTAGTCCAGAACCATCAGGGACAGGAAACTGTCCCACTGGTCCTCCGGAAGGTAGTTCATGAAGTTGATGAACACCACATCCGGCATGTTACAGGCCACGCTCTCCCGAAACTGGATGCGCGACCATTCCGCGATGCGCCGGACCCGCTTCGTCACCGTGGTGATTTCCGGCTCCTGCCCGATGGCCTCGAAGGTCGTTTCGCGCTGGTCGGGATACCAGCCGCCGCTGCTGTTCTCGGTGTTACCCACCCGGATGGGGAACGTGCGGAAGGTGGCGACGACCTTGCGGAGCATCTGCGCCGGGATGCGGGCGTCGGCCAGCGCTTGCTGGACCGAGCATTCCCGACTGGTGACGTTCGGGTAGAACCGGCTGCTGTTCAGGCCGAGCGAATAGCCCTGGGCCGTCTCCACGAACACCACATCGCGGGTCCAGTCCCAGAACCGGTCCCATGTGCGGGCGAAGGTGGTCCCGGCGTCGACCCCCGGCAGCATCGGCTGGTAGATGCTTTCCGCCGTGGCGTTCGGGTCGCGGAGGACCTTCTGCGCCAGCGCGGGACCCGTGCCCTTGCCGGTCCCGGCGATGGCCGACACGACCAGCTTGTCGCGCTCGACGTCTTCGGGGCTGATCATCGCCGCGTTCGGGTGGATGAAGACCCGCTTGTGGTCCAGCCATTCGGCCACTTCCCGGCGGAGGATTTCCTCCTCGATCATGGCCCCGGCGTTGATCAGGGTGTCGCACTTGTACCCCATGCGCGAGAGGAAGGCGCTGGCGACCGGCACCTGTTGGGTGACGATCTTCTCCTCGCCCCCGTCAACCGTGTGCGGCCCGGAATAGTAGGCCGTGTGGCCGCTGTTCGGACCGGCGTTGGTCGTGCAATGGGTGATGGCCCCCGCGCCGTGATGGGCGAGGACCCCGGCCAACAGGCCCTTGCCGGTGGAGCCAAACTGGCCGTCGACGAGGACATAGGCCCCCGGCTTGTTGAACCAGTCGTCGAGGGCGGCGTAAACTGTGCGGGCCATTACAGGTGGTGTCCTTTGGTCAGGAGGTTGGAGATAAGAGTAGCATAACCCGCGATGTCCGTCCAGTGGTCGGCGGTGTTCGGGGACCCGGTCAGAATGCGGCTAACCTTCACGAAGATCATGTCCACGCTCTCGCGCTGTTCGGGCGACAGCTTTTCCCAGCCGGGATGGCCGCGCGCCTCGTCCTTGAGGGTCTGCGAGAAACCGGCCTGGACACGATAGTCCCCGTGGCTGTCTTCGCGGTCTTCGATGGTCTGTTGGGCATTCATGGTGTAGGGCCTCGGGGTGTTGAGGGGTTGACGGAGTAGTTCCAGTTCGCAGCTGTTGTGGCGGTGGTAACACCCCCGTGTGCAGATGCCGTTGATCGGGCAGTTCATGGCGCACCATGCCCGGCGCGCGATGCGCCCCAAAACAGGAGCATCCCGCCGATTTCGTAGTAGCCGCCGACTTGGCGCTTGACCCACATGCCGGGGGTGGCTTCGTAAGCGTCGGACAGGCGCTCCGCTTCCCGAGGCATCAGGACCAGCCGATGCTCGCCCCGGTGGACGAGCGACACGGCCAGGAAGCCCACCCGCCCGAGGCCCGCGTCCTCGT
>Ga0181339_1000057_pt1 | contig 40914 bp, 68 predicted proteins | sample Sp13VDMM110DD_FD_130101 | JGI IMG/M metagenome (GOLD analysis project Ga0181339, IMG submission 130101) | Freshwater viral communities from Lake Michigan, USA - Sp13.VD.MM110.D.D | ecosystem: Environmental > Aquatic > Freshwater > Lake | place: USA: Michigan | collected 2013-04-23 | reverse complement strand
CGCAAGCATGTCGGCCAGTGCGGGCGCGGAATTGGCCGTGGCCTTGTCGCTGCTGCCCTTCCCCAGGAAAGAGCGTCCCGTGTCGAAGAATTCCGGCAAGGACTTGGCTTCTGCATAGGCCTTGTCGGCCGCGCGCAGAGCCGGGTTGGCGTCCTTGAGCGCGTTCACGAAGTCGTTGGCGAGGTCGCGCCAAACCTGTTGCGTGGAAAGTGGCCGGCCGGTGGCGGCATCCTCGCCCAGCTTGGCGATTTCCTGCTTTACCATGTGCATCACTTCGATAGACGAAGGTGCGGGCGCGTCAGGCCGGCCGGCGCGGGCCTTTGAAATGCTCTCGGTCACGCGCTTGATGGCGGCGTCTACTTCCGGCTGGTCGAGCATCTGGCGTAGGCGGGGCGTCTGGTTGAGGCCAGCATCTACCATGTCGCCCTGGTAGACCTGTCGGCCCACCGCGCGCGCGTTTTGATCAAAGGCCTGCCCTTCCCCGCGCAGGGCAAAGCTGCTTGGCGGGTTTTCGCCCCCTTCGAATGCCGACACGAGGCGATTCCCAGCCTGCCGATCGCGGCCCTCCAGCACGTTCTTGGCAAACGATCGCGTTTCCCCCGGCAGCGTGTTCACCGTCCGCGCCATGGAGAGGAATTGCGGATCAACGTCGGCCAGCATCGCGCCGTCGCCCAGTTGGGTCAGGCGCCCTTCAACTCGAGCCGGATCCAGCTTGGAGCGCTGCAGGGCGGTCGCCAAGCGCTGGATCATGCCGGATTCCGCGGTGTTCGCCGCGCTGTCGACAAAGGGAGCCAGCATGCCGCCCGAACCGGCGCCGCCATCGGGTGCAGCGGCCGACAAGGAGCGCGGCGCGCCTCCAAGGCCCAGCTGGCGCATTGTCGGCGCCACGACTTCACGCCCGACCCATCGGCCCGGTGCGCTTTCAACCACAGAGCGGCCAATAGCGCCGGCCGTGGGAAGGGCCGCACCCAGCGCGCCGCCGACAGCCGCCGGGAGGATGGCTGCACCCAGCCGGTTCTCGAAGCCCCCCTCGCCTTCTCCGAATCCGGCCGCCCCACCGAGTGCTGCGCCCGTCGCCCCAAGCTTGATGGTATTGCCCACCAGAGACGGGCCAAGCGAGGTCGCAGCCGCCGGCAGCGCCAGGGCCGTGGTTGCCACGTTGCCGGCGATATTCGCGCCAGTCGTCATGACGGGGTATGCTGCGGAGTCGGCCTTGGTCTGGGCGCGCGCCTTGGCCAGTTCCTCGTCATAGCGACCTTGAAAGTCCGGCGCCGTTGAAACGGTCTGTGGCGTGGGTTCGCCGCCGCCAACCTGCTTCCACGCCGGCCCCTTCATCATCCAGTTGGAGAAGTCAGGCAGGGCGGCACGAACGCCCGCGGCGATCTCGTCACCCAAATTGAAGGTCGCGCCTTGGCCGAGCGCATTTGCGGCAGCGTCGGAACGGCCCTGCGCCACCACTTTGGGGGCAAGAGCGGCGCGCCAGTCGGCGGCCGAGTTGAAGCCTTCCGACGCAAGATAACCGTCCATATCGGCTTCCGGCGCGTTCGCCGCGGCCATCTTCTGGAGGTTGCGTTTGATGCGATCGGTGTCGGCCATCAATCGAGCCCGTATTTGCTCTTGTAGTCGACCGGCGCAGGAGCGTTCGGAATGCTCTGCGCGCCACCTGTCGGCGCAGCAGTCGGACCGCCCCGGCCCGCCGCCCGCTTCATGCCCTCAAGGGCATCGATGCGATTCTGGCGCTTCTGCTCGATTACCTCGGGCTTGTCGCCGGGCTGCGGGAAATACTGCTTGTCGGCGGCCTCATATTCTGAGTCGCTGATGACCGCGCCCGATTCACGGCGCAGCTGCGCGTTGATGAAGTTGGACCGCGCCTGCATGAATTTCTGATAATCAGAACTCAGGGCGCGGTTGGCACCTGGGATGCCCACACCAAAAACCTTCGACTCTAGCAGGCGCCCACTGCCATTTGTGCCCATGACGTCAAGCGGCGGAGCGTCCTTGCGAGGATCGGTCAGGATGCTGTGGCTTCGAGCCATGCGATCAGCGAACGTCGCAGCGTCTGACTGGTCCTTGGTGAGAGGCTTGTTGGCCTCGCGCCGATCGTGCTCAGCCGCCTCGTAGGCGCGCTGGTCTGCGGTCTTCTCCTGCCCGTAGGTGCGCTCGTCGGCCGTCTTGGCCTGTCCGTAGCCCCGCTCGTCCATCTTGAGCGCGCGCTCCTGGGCGTAGGTCGCCTGGACCTTCTGCGCCTGCTGCATGAGCGCCAAGGCGCCCTCGCGGTCTCCGCCAGCGCGGAGCTGCTGGGCCTGCTGGAACAAGGTGGCGGCGGCCGGGCTGATCTCCGGTAGGTCTGGCGTGACGATGGCTGGAGCGGTCTGCGGACGCGGCTGGATAGGCGTGCCAGAGGGGTCTCCGCCGCCCTGTGCGACCTGTACCGGGGGCTGGCCGCCGCCGGTCGCCGCCATGAATGTGTCGGCCGTGACGCCGGTAGGCAGGCCGCCCTTCTCTTTGCGGGTCATCGCGTCGAGAAGCTGCGCCGCCATCGCGGGGTCCCGCAGCACCTCCGCCAGCGGCATGCCGGGATTGATGCCCGTCCCCTCCGCCACCTGACTGATATACTGCTGGGTGTTGTTCTCTGTCGGGGGCGCCCACTTCGCGATTGCCTGCGCCACCGTGATATTGGGATTTGCCTTCCCATAGGCCTGCAGATTGGCCAGATGCGCGTTGACGCCCGCTTGCGGCGTTTCGAACGTCATAAAGCCATTCTGCGGCGCGCCTTGTCCGGGGAAAGACACACCTGGGGTTGCTCGAATATTCCCGGTGTTGTTCGCGAACGCGCCCGGCGCAACCGACTGATTAGGCAGCGGAGTCATGTTGATGGTGAGCGGACCCGGCTGGCCGCCGCCAAGACCCGTCCCGCCGCCCAAGCCAGGAACGCCAGACGCATCAAGCCGGCGGTCAAGAATACCGTTCTTCCGCTCGTCGGCGATCTTCTGCGAAAGCGTCGTGGCCAGGAACGGTGCCAGGATATCCGGGTCGCCCTTCAGGCCTTGCAGGATCTGATTGCGCGAGGCTTCATCCGGCGCCGCAAGGGCAGACGACAGGCCTTCAAGCGTGCGCCTCTGCTTCTCTTCCTGTGTGCGGTCTGCCTGTCCGGCAAAGAAGCCGCCCGCGGCTCCCGTCAGGGCTCGAGCAAGTCCCTCCAGAGGCGAGCGCACGGGGGCCGTACTGGCACCCTGCTGCATGAGCATTTCGCCGTACTTGCGATAACGCTCGTTCGGATCGGCTTGGCGCTTCTGGGTCGCCAGCAGGGCGGCAGCGAGGGCGTCGCTCATCGGGCACCCCTAGCGGTTGCATGGTGATGCTGGTATTGTCCGGCCCGACGGGGCGGAGAATAACGATGCGATATATTGCTTTGGTGCTTGCCGTCTTGCTGGGCGCCTGCTCGACAACCCCGCGCGTTCAAACAGAAGTGACGGCCTTCCATACGCTGCAGGAAGCCCCCACGGGCAAGACCTTCGCCATGGTGCCGATCCCGGATCAAGAAGGCAGTCTTGAGTGGCGGAACTACGCCAACCTTGTATCCAGGCGCCTGACTAACAAGGGCCTTGTCCGGGTCGATTACGCCTCCGAAGCGGACCTGGCTGTTTTCCTGACCTATGTTATAGACGGCGGCCGGACCACGGTGTCTTCCGTTCCGGTCTACGGACAGACCGGGGGCGGCACGACTACGACCACTACGGGATATGTCGGCCGAACACCTATTTCGGGCTCGACCTACACGCCCCCGACCTTCGGTGTTACCGGATACGCTCCCGTGGAGGATACCGTCTACACACGGCGTGTGCGCGTCTACATCCTTGATGCCAAGAGAACGACCGCCAATAAACCCGCTGTGGTCTACGAATCCACGGCGACAAGCGTAGGCAGCATCCCCAACCTGAATGTTGTCATGCCTTACATCATGGATGCCGTGTTCAATGATTGGCCGGGCCAATCGGGCACGACCCAACGCTTGAACCTTCCGATCAGAGAGTAGCGTTACCACTGGGTACCGCTCCCTGCGGCGCTGCCGCCCAAGCCGAACAGGCTGCCGCCGATCTTCCCCCCCAAGGGACCAGCCAGAGTGCCGCCGAGGATCGAGCCGCCCAACCCGAACAATCCCCCCATCAGCGCGTTACTGGACTGAGCCTGTTGCTGTTGGCGTTGAAGCTGGGCCTGATACTGCGCAATGGCTGGCCCGGTCACGTCGGTAGCCTGAACTTGGCTCTGCGGCGTGTTCACGAAGTTGGGCTGCGTCACGCCACCGCCAAAGCCTAGCAGCGCCGTCAGGTCCTGAATCGGCTGGTTGCGCAGCGTCAGGCGCTCGTTGATGCCTTGGTTGCGGAGCCCGACGGCCTGGTTGATATTCTCGCCGGCAAGCTGCGTCGCACCGAGCAGGGCCGTATTGGCCAGATCGTTGCGAGCCTCGCCGTACTCGCGCAGGCCGCGGGCATAGGCGTCCGACCCCGCCGCAACGCCTCCGTTAGCGAGCTGGACCTTCTGGGCATTCTCGGCATCTGCGATCGACTTGGAACCGCGCGCCGAGATGGCGTTGTAGGCGTCGTCGCGGAACTGGCCCTGGTCCTTGATTTCCTGAAGGCCGTCGAAATTAAGCGGCGTGCTGAGCGCCGAGTTGACGTTGCCGAGGGCCGTCTTGGCCGTGTCCAGCGCGCCGCTCTGCAGTCCCGTGGTCTTGTCGTAGATGGCCTTTTGCTCGGGGGAAAGCGTCTGCGTCGCCGTGAACTGCGGAATCCAATTCCCGTTCCAGTCGTGCGTGCCGCCCGTCTCGGCATAGCTCAGGTTGCCATACGGCGTGATCTGGTTGACGTTGTTCAGGCGCATGGTATCGACGCCAGCTAGGACGTTGGCCTTGTCCTGCTGCTGCGACACGTACTGAGAGTTGAAGGTTGGTGCGCTGCCGCCACCGCCTTGCATCTAGGCCGCCTTCTGGAGCTCTACCGAGCCCCACTTTGCTTCCCATTCCGGACGGATAACCCGCCAATCGCTGGCATGATGGCCCCGGCCAAAATAGTGCACCTTTACGCCTTCGTTCTTGAAGCCGATGGCCCTCAACATGGCCTTGGCTCGCAAGTTGGAATCGCAGGTGCGCGCTGAAACTCTGAGGATGTTCAACTGTCCAAATACGAAGACGCCGATGTCTCGGAAGATTTGGGTGTCGAACAGGTACGATGTTACTCCAGCAACGCTCACTTCAACAGTAGAAAATTGCGGCTTGTACTCGGAAAAGACGATGCCGCCGATCAGGCCGCCATCTTCGCGCAGGATCCCAATGCCGGCGTAGAGATCGCGCCACAGGGGCCGCTCGATCGGGGCGCGCTCGGCCACGAAGTCGATAACCGTCTGGTCGTGCCCCCAGAGCAGGCGGCGCTTCATCCTAGCGGTCCCCCCTTCTCCGCGATCAACTCGAAATCGTTGATCGAACAGCCGCCATCGCGCACCGTCCCCGCCATGTAGACGCTCGACCACGTCCCGAACACGCCGAACGACTGCCACCGCTGGTCAATAACGCTCTGGCCGCCCCAGGTCCCCGGCCACGTCCATGGCCAGGTCATGGTCGCCGTCCCGGCGGACAGAGCATCAAGGGCAATCACGGGCGCCTGCGAGCGGAAATCAACGTTGACCGTGATGCCAAAGCGCACGCCCGTCCCCACGACCATCGTCGGCCGTACCATGGTGAAGGCCTTGTTGGTCGGCCCGGCCAGCATCTGCCAGGAGGTCTGCACTTCCCATTCGATATTCGTGGTCGCGTTGTCGAGATAGCCGACATTGGCCTCATAGACCGTCCCGGCGTTGCCACCGAAATACAGTCGGTCGTTGGCCACACCCCAGCAAGGCCCCGCCATGCCCGTAAAACGGCACCAGGCCCCCGTGATCGTGTTCATTACGAGCTGGATCTGGCTCGAGTCGGAATAAACCGGGACGTTGACGATGAAATAGCGCGACTTGGGGAAGATACAGGGCGACCAGCCGAAATTCTGCTTGTAGTCCTGGGCGTACTGGCTGAAGAGCGTCTGGATCTTGCCCGTGATCGTTGCGCGCTGAATGCTGGCGCGATCGAACCGCAATGCTGCCTGCATGCTAACCACGCCGTCCTGCGTGATGATGCCAAGGTCGCCAGAGGCCCGCACCGTGCAGCGCCGGCCGAGCGGCATGCCGACATCAAACCGGCCCACCAGGGCGAAGGTGTTGATGCTGCTGGGGTCCGTTCCCTGATAGACGGCAATTTCCCCGTTGTTCGTGATGAACGTCAGGAAGTCGTCAGGCCCCTCGCCTGCATCATTGGAGAAGGTGCCGATGCCGATCACATAGCCGCCGCGGCGGAAGACGGAGCCCAAAGGAAACAGCGTCGCGGCCCCGGAGATCGACTGCAGCCCCAGGTAATAGACATCCAGCGAATCGCGCTGGGCGAACCACAGGCGCTCCTTGAACTGGCAGACATTGATCAGGGTCGAGCTCGTCACGCCCGTAATGGCCGGGTTGGCCCATACCGTGCCGTTGTAATGCCCGACAGCATCGGCCCCGTTGCAGTAGACGAGGAAGATGCCGCCAGGCGTCTTAATGTTGGTCCACTGGAAATCGACGTTGGTGAGCCCGGTGACGACGGTCGAGGCCGTGGCTGTGTTCACGTCCCAGATGGCCGTCCCAGCGCCTGCAAAGAGCTTGTCGGCGCCCGTCAGGCCGTTCCACGTCAGCAAAGACCGCACCGGGTCCGTCATGCCCGTAGAAGACTCGACATAGCCCCCGCGCACTGAAAGCGTCGTGGCCTCGGGAAATACGTTGTTCAGGATGACGGCATCCTGCTTTTCCATGTTGGTCAGCGCATCGCGCGCGTTCAGGCCACCGACAGGAGCCGGCAGGCTGAAAGACATGGCCTTCTGCTTCTTCAGGCGAAAGCGCGGATCGAGGGAGGCCGGAATGAACATCAGGGACCAGCCTTCCGCCACGCGCCGCCGACAAACCAATACAGGCGGTAGTCCGTGCTGCTGATGCAGATCGCGGACAGCCCGCTCACAGGCGTGGGGGTCCCGGTGGGCACGCCGCCCACGACCGGCAGATAGGAGAATCCGGTCACTGCACTGACCGACAGCACCGCGCCACCCCCTCCAAGCCTCTGCGCGACCTGCCTACGCCACAGTTGCTGTGGGGCGAGCTGTTGAAGCTCGTCCGCCATCAGGTAGGCCCAGGGAAACCGAACGAGGGCACATACGGCCCCGCGAGCGCCGGCCACGTCGGATTGGCGGCATTGAGCACCGGCATGCCCTTGTTGCGGCTGACCTCGCGCTGCACCAGGCCGATCCACACCTGATATTCCTGGGTGTAGTCGAGTTTCTTCTGGCTGAGAAAGCGCCAGCGCACGCCGCGGGCCACCATCAGCTCATTGAAGATGCTGGTATCGCTGTCGGCCGTGAAATATTGCTTGTCGGGCGTCGTGGCGCCATCCGAATAGACGCACAGATTGCTCACATACTCGTAGCAGACCGTATCGCCGGCTGGAGGATTGGGCGCCGTCAGGAACTCGTTGCCGCGTAGGCGCCAGCCCCACAGCACGCTGGTCAGAATCGGCCGCGCCTTCCATGCCTGCCACGTCTGCGGGTCGATCGGCCCCAGGCAGGGCCGCGTCATCGTGCGGTCCCACATGGTCGAGGGGATGATATACTCGAGATCGTCCGGCAGCGGGCTCAACGTCTGAACGTCGGAATCCTCGCTGATGAACGTGTGCTGGCGCATGAGCTTGCGCCATAGCGAGTCGGGCCAGCGGGCGAGTTCACCGATTTCTTCGTTCAGGAGCGACCGCATCTCGACCGTCTGCGGGTCCATCGACGAAAAGAGCGCAGTCGGGATGGGCAAGGCCTGCCACGCGCAAACCGTCTGAATGATCGAAAGAGCGGTCATACGGGCTCGCCGTAGCCTGGAGAAAATGCCCCCTTCCACTGCTCGGGAAGCTTGCCCTGCGCCTGTAGTTGCTGAAGCGCAGCCATCACATCGCTGCGCACAGACTGGGGCGGGGACATTGCCGGCGCTTCGGGGGCGGGCATTGGCGCCTCCTGCGGCTGCATCTGCGGTGCCTGGGCCGTCACGGTGACCGGCGGCATGGACGGCAACGCCGCAGTCGGCTGGGTGTTGCGGACCACGTCGGCCGGAACCATCGAGGGTGCGCTGTTCAGGCCGGGGATCTGGAACGGCGGCAATCCGCCGTCATTGGTCGGGCCGGCATAGGGCTGGGCAAATGCCGCCGGTCGCGACTGAGGCGCGCGATTGCGCATCAAAGCCGCTGCAAGCTGCATCATATTACCCTGCGCCGGACCGGCCATCAGGCGGCTTCCTGAACCTTGGGCGGACGGCCCGGGCCGCGCTTCTCGGCCTTGGCCTCGACGCGGGCCGACAGGTCCTCGATCTGCCGGTGCAGCGCGTCGACCTCGTTCTTGTGGCGCTCCTCGATCGCGGCCATGCGCACCATCGGCGCTTCCTTCTCGCGAAGCTCGAGGTGCTTCTTGGCGCGATCGCGCAATTCCCAGAAGCCCATCAACTCAGTGCCCATCGAGTCCGGCATCTCGGCCAGGGTCTCGACCGTGGCGACGCCGCGGGCCTTCAGGTTCATGATGGTAGCCGGCGTCATGCCGATGAGGTCGCGCAGCGGGGTGCCCAGCGACTCGGCCGACACGTTGGCGTCGTAGTGCTTCAGCTGCTCGGCGTACTTCATCGAATAGATGGGGTGGTTCTTGACCGTGCCGTCCGGCAGGGTGCGGCGGATCTCGTGGGCCGCGTTGGACTTCGACTGCGGCGTCGGCGCGATGTAGCCCACCAGCACGTTGTCGTAGGTCTGCACACCGGCCTTCTCAGTCTCGGCCACGTTCACATGCGATTCCTGGAGAAAATAGAGGTAGAGGGCGGGCGCGTTCGGACCGAGGTTGGGGTCCTTCCAGCGATAGCTCTGCGGCTGGTCGTTCATGAGTCCATGGCCTCCTTGGGCTTCCGGGTTGATGAAAAGAGTGGCGGGGCCGAAGCCCCGCCAGGTGACGCCCTCTAGGTGATCTGGCTCTGAACGGTCGGGTTGTTCAGGGTGTAGACCGCCTTGCCAGACTCGAGGTTGCCGCCGGCCGCCGAGTTGGCGACAGCGCCGAGGACCTGCTTGCCGCCCGCGACCGTGGCGCCGAGCGTGGCAGTCTGGCCGAAGTAGGCCGAGTTGCCCGCCGCGATCGTGCCGGTGACGTTGACCACCGCGGCACCCTGGACCTGGTACCAGCCCCATTTCGTCTGGATGTCCGTGGCTGCCGTGGCGACCGCGAGCGGCGCGCCCGTGTTGCCGGTGCCCGTCCAGCGCGCGGTAGCCGCACCGTCGCTGATCGGGTCATAGGAGGCGCCGCCGTTGCTGAGGCGGTAGGTGACCACGTCGCCTCGCGCGGTGTTGGTGACACCAGGCAGGAAGATGAAGGTGCCAGTCCCGAGCCCCAGCGGGCTGGTGTCGCGGAACTGCGCCTGCGTGCCGATCGGCACCGTGGTGTCAACGACGGTCGTGCCGTCGCTGCCCACCTTGCCGGTGTCGACGGTGCCAGGAGCGGGCCAGCCAAGCTGGAGGTTCACCGAAACCCAATTGGGAGTGTAAGTCATGTGATTTCTCCTATTCCCGCGCCTAGAACAGGACGCCCTGGAGGAAGCCGTTGCTGATCGTCATGTTGCCCGCCCAGCCGATCAGCTTGATCACAGCGTCCTGGTTGGTGGAGTAACGGTCAGGATCCATCACGACCATGTTGCGGTCCTGGTGGGGGCGGAAATGCAGGTACTTCGTGTTGAGGAAGTACATGGTCGAGGCAGGCGAGCCGCCGATGGCCGGGCCGGGCGGCGGCGCCGTCGAGCCCTGATAGCCGCCGTCGAGGATGACGGGGACATTGCCCATGTAGGCGAGGTTCTTGAAGCCGGCGCTCGCCCAGTCGGGGTCCGTGACGCGCTGGATGGTCTGCATGCTGGCCAGATAGGCCGCATACGAGGTGTTGTCGGCCAGGATGATCTTCGGGCCGTCGTTGCCGCGAACCAGCTGCAGGTACAGCGTGTTCATGCTGGCCTGGATGGCGGCGCCCGTGAAGGTCGTCCCGCTCTGCGCGATGTTGGCCCAGAAAGGCCACGTCGAGCGCGAGATGCCGCCCACGGTGTTGGTCGGGGTCTTGGCCACCAGCAACTGCAGGCCGCCGATCTCCTTGCCGCCCGAGCCGGTGCCGTCCGAGTACATCGAGCCGGCCACCACGTTGTCCATGGTGTCCTCGGCGTTCTGGACGCGGGAGGCAACGAGGTTGATCGAGCGCTCGGCGCCGCTGTTCTTCAGCATCTCTTCGCCGCTGATGCTGACCGCGACCGCGAGCAGCTTCATGTCGAATTCCGCCATGGAGAAAGTCTCCTGCGGATTGATCGCCACCGTCTCGTACCCGGCGTACCAGGTCGCGTTGGTGTTGTTGGCGTAGTTGATTTCCTGGTCGATTACTCGACCGCCATCGAACGGCATGAGGCCGTTGCCGCGCTTGCTCAACTCGCGCAGGATGGCGTTGTTGCGCGTCACGTTGTTCGCAAGCTTGCGGGTGCGATTGCGCAGGGTGGTGGTGACGAGATCACCGATATTGCCGGGCACGGCCATGCTAGTTTCCTACGGCTAAGTCCCCGCCATCTCCGCGGCTGCTGCGCGGACATCATCGAGGACCGATGAACCTTGGCTCGCTCCTCCCGAGGGGTTGGGAAGCGGCGAACCGCGAAGTGAGGCGGCGCGAGCCCGTTGGGCCGTTGCTACCTGCGCGGTTTGGTTTCGCTTCGCTTCCTCGGCCTGGTCAGCTAGTAGCTGCGCCCGAATGGCTGGGTTGGCCCAAATCGCCTGATCGTAGGCGTCATCGAGGGTCATCTTCTGGCCCATCTTCGCGGCGGCGGTCAGGAGCTGCCCCATCTGAACGCGCACGTCTTCGAAGTATGGGTGTTTCGGATCTTCTCGAAACGACTCGATCGTCTGAGTGAGTTGCTGGTTCTCCGTCTGCGCAAAACGCTCTTGGATCGGAGCGATTGCCTGCTGGACGGTCTGCGCAATGAGGCTGTTGATGTCGGGCGTCGGCTGCGGAGTGCCCGGCTGGGGCTGTCCTTGCGGCGCGCCGAGGTCAATGCCTCGTGTGCGAGCGATATGCTGGATGAGCCCAGCGGGATTGTCAAGGTACGCGCGGTAGAACTGCATCAATTGATTGACGCCGTTCTCGACGCTGCCGGCGTCACGCAGCAGGACCTCGCGATGCGGGGCGATGGCGGCCTCGAGCGGGGCGTACTGCTCGCGCTGGGCGGCGACGCTCTCGTAGGTCTCGCGCAATTCGGCCTGCACCGCCTTGGGCAGCTTGTTCCACTGGACCTTGCCGGCGCCCTTCCATTCGGCGGGCGGCGGGACGGGCTGGTCTGGCTGCTTCTCAGGCGTGCCCGGCTGTGCCTGAGGCTGCTCGGTCTGCGGCTTGTCCTTGAGCGTCAGCGTCTCGCGCGGCTTGGTCTCAGGCTCCTTGGCCTTGAACCGGCCGGCTTCGTCGCGGGCGCGGTCAGCGGCCTGCTGCGCGGTCTCCTGCGGTGGCTCTTGCTCGACCGGCTCCTGCGGCGGTGCCTCGGGCGTCTCGCCGGCAAGCTCGCGCTGTGCGGCCAGAACGTCGTCCATGACGTTATCGGGGGCGTCTGGGTCAGCCATGGGTATTCCTTCCGGCTAGTTTAGGAGGCTGCAGGATTCTAGAATTTGAAGGCGCTCTAGCTCGCGCTCTGCTTCGGCACGCGAAGTCGTTGTGTTCCTGTATGGGAAGTCTTGAGGAAAGCAGGCCATAAACACGCGCTCTCCTGGCCGCCCGGTGGGCGGTCCCATGATTCGAATTGTGGGGCCGAATGCCGATTCTACGATTTGCAAATCTTTCACTGGCGTCGCTCCTTCTGCCGAGCCAGCCAGTCGGCAGTGCCGTTCCAATTCCCAGCGATCTGCTGCTGGGCCGTGATGGCCTCGCGCACGTAGTAATCCCCGTTGGGCTTCTCGCGCTTGCTGGCGAAGTTTTCCTCGTTGCCCACATGCTCCAGACCGCGCCGCTTGTTTTCCTTGTAGTGCGCGCTCTTGGAGTCGAGGTGCTTGCCGCTCGGCAGGTGGAGCACGCCATTCACGCCGCCGATGGCGTCGCTGATGACGTTGGGGCCTTGGGGGCGCTCCTCGAAGTAGTTGCCGCCGATCTCGACCACGCAATCCAAGTCGGCGTCGTAGCGGTATCGCTTACGCATCTGCACCTCCAGTTTCCGCGGCTTCCTGTCGAGCCCGCGCCTGCGCGTCCATGGTCTCCAGCTTCAACTCGTGGCCGTGCTCGGCCGCCTCCTGGCTCCGCACCATGTCCTCGGCCTTGAGCTGGTTCTGTTGGGCAAGCGCCTCGATCTCCGCGCGGAGCTTCGTCATCTCCATCTGGAACTCGGCAAACTTGGCCTGCATGTCCATCTGGGCCTGCTGCGCTTCGGTGTTGGCCTTGAGCTGCACCATGGCCACGTCGGCCTGCGCCTTCTGGCCTTCCGCCTGAGCCTTGATCTGCTCGGCCTGCACTTCGGGCGGGGGCGGCGGCGGGTTCTTTTCCGCCTCCTCGGCCTTCTTCTTGACCTTGTCCACGAACTCATCGATCGAGCCCACGATCGTATCGGCGCCCTTCCACTGGTTGGCCGCCCATGACAGCATTTCGCCCATCATGTCGGCTGCCTGGGGCTCGGCCTGCACGATCGGCAGTGCCGCGGTCATAAACGCCGTCACGGCCTCCACGAAGCCGGACGCCGACTGCTGGGCGGCCTGCTGGTCGGGCTCGATGGTCGAGTCGGTCTCCACGTCCACGATGAAGCCGCGCAGCTTCTCGTTGCGCAGGATGCCCATCACCTGATCCCACGAGGGTTCCTCCAGCGCCTCGATCATCTCGGGGGACGGCTGGGGGACGGGCGGCTGCGGAGGCGGCTGCACGCCCTCCTGCTGGGCCTGAGCAGCCATCTGGCCGAATTGGTCCCAAATCTGCGCGGCGCGCTGCACAAGCTGCTTTTCCTTCTCGCTCAGCAGCTTCACGCCCGCCATGGCCTTGATCACCTCCAGCGAGAACTGCTCGCAGATGATCTCAGCCTTGAGCCGCAACAGGTCGCGGATGAAGCGCTGCACGTCGCGCTGGCTGTCGCGAATCCGAACCGCGCCGTACTGCGCTTTGAGCTGCTGGGCCGTCGCCGTCTCGCTGGCCTCGGTCTGCCCACGGCGGATATCCGAGATGCCCGTGATCTCGTACATGATCTCGAGCGCGTTCTGGCGAAGCTCGATGCACTGCACCAGGGTCTTGGCGATCGTCTCGACCGGGAACCACACGATCAGCCCCTCGGCCCCGCCCCGCTCCTGAATGAGCTGGAACTGGTCGTAGGGGATCATGTCCGCGTCGCCGCTGTCGGCCAGCAGCTTCAGGCTGTCCATGTCGGCGGGGTACAAGCCACGCACCTTGAGGGCCTTCGTCAGGATACCGATACGCTGGGTCAGCAGGTCGATTTCGTCGGCCTGGTCCACGTACTGCTCGAAATCCGGCACCGGAATGGTGCTGTCATTCGACGTGGTGCTCTGCAACGGGCGGGGGATGGGGAAAAACCCATCGAATTTCACGGGCGGCGGCATCACGCCCAGCGGGGCCTTGGGGTAGCCCGGCGAGATCTGGATCACGTTGCCGCTGGTCTTGTCCCAGATGCACCACACGGTAGCCTTGGCCGGCGCGGTGTCGTCGCGCATCTCCGAGCCGTCAGCCTTCTTGTCCTCCTTGTGGTCGAGGGTGATTTCCCGCCATACGTCGTCAGCAAAGGCCTTGTCCCCCTCGGGATTCTCATCGGTCTTGGAGTTGGTCAGCGCAACGTCGTAGCACTCGCGGCGCGTGAGATAGACCTTGTAGGCGAACCACGTCACTTCCTGCCAGGTGCGGGCGACGTTGGTCAGGAAGTCCTGCCAATTGAGGTAGCGCGTTTCTGCGGCCTGCCATCCCACCTGGTCCTCGGCCACCTCGGGCACGTATTCGACCATGGCCTCGCCGCAGCCCGGCAGCAGGCGATCCTCGACCACCTGCCCCATCACGTAGTCGAAGTCCTCCATGCCCAGCGAGTTCTGCAGGCAATTCTGGAGGACAATCGCCGCCGTGCGCCCGATGGGGTCCTTGGCCTTGTTGCGGCGCGATACGTTGGCCTTGGGCGTCTGGCTGTAGAGCACCGGCTTTTGGGTCTGAACGTTGCTCCACAGGACGTTCATGCGCCGCGTGGCGACCGGCACGCCCAGCGTGGTCAGGGTGCGCTTGTTCTTGAAGCGCTTGATGATCTGCTTGCCGCGCGTGATGTAGGGCTTGCGCTTCTTCTCGGCCGACTGGATGGCGTCGAGCCAATACTGTGCGATCTGCGCGGGGGTGCGCTTGGGCGGCCCGTCGCGCTGGTCGTCTTCGGTCGCCGGGGGGTCGTAGAGGGCTGGTGCGAGGGCCATTACTCAGTCGCTCCCTTGGCGTGGTCTTTCCACAGCTGATCCATGGTCGGCGTCTTGATGCGCACGCCGGGCTGAGCCCCGCCGATCGGGATGCCGGGGAACACCGGCTCCTCCTTCGGCATGCTCTTGGGCAGGTAGGGGCGGCTCATGCAGGCGTAGCGGATCTCGTCGGGCGCGTGGTCCTCGCCCTCGCTGTCCACGTCCTCGGGCCTGAGTTCGTCATGCTGGAGGGCTGGCAACGTACGAATGGCGTGCGTGCAGGTCTCGAAGAAATAGATCATGGGCTTGCCGTTCTCGCCCTTGAGGCGGGCGCGGACCTGATCCCAGCCACCCATGGCGCCCAGTTTGCCTACGCGCTTGTTGTCGGCCCTGCGGAAGGCGACGCGGCTCACGCCCTCGTCCGACTTGCCACCACCGTTGGTAATGCGCTCCGCGTAGCTCGGGCCTCCTGAGTTGTCGAAAGCCGAGGGATCGAGCACCGACGCGCCGTTGTTGATCGTCTCCGCAGCCTCGCGCTCGGCGATGCCGCTTCCCACGTCTTCAGCCGGCAACTTGATGCCGACATTGGGCTCGAATGTGCCGTTTTCCTTGGTCTTCACGCCGTACCACTCTCGGTATCGGATCAGTGCGCCGCGCGGGAACGCGGGCAGAGAACCATCGCTCAATGCCCACCAGCCCACGCTGAAGGGCTTTGCAGAGCCCCAGTCCATCGACCGGAATCGCGGCCAGTCCTCGGGAAGGTGCTGCGGCGGAACGACGTGCTTCTCGACATCGAATTCCGCGAAGAACGCCCCAGCGATGACATCCCAGTTGCCATCCAGCCACGCCTTGACGAGCGCTTCCGAGCCCATGCCTTTCAAGCGCTCGCGATACTGTGGATCGTTGGCCACGAGGATTTTGTTGTCCGCCAGCTTGGCGCGGATGAACATCACGTCGCCATTCGTGTCCGGGTCCTTCAGCAGGACGCCACCCAGGGGAGCCGGGGTCACGAACTTGGCCTTAAGCCAGTGGTGGCCAACGCCGCCAGGATTGGCAGACGAGCGGATGCGCTTGCGGCTGACGGGATGAGCCGAGCGAAGGCGTCCGCGCAGGTATTTGTAGCCGAAAGGCGTGGGATGCTGGCCAAGCTCGTCCCAGCCAATCCATGTGTACGCGCCGCCCTGGTATCTCGTGGCGTCGCGGTCGGCCTCAAGGTAGCGCAGCCGAAGCTTGGCCCCGTTCGGCCAGTGCCAGCGTTTGTTCTGCTCACGCCATACGGCGCCCGTCTGCGGGAATAGCTCTTGGCTGCGCCCGATGATTTCCTCGAGCTCAGGCATGGAGCGGCGAAACAGGATGCCCTGCCACGCCGCGCCGAAGTGCTCCACGTCCTGCAGGTAGTCGCCCAGCAGGAAGTCAGTCTTCCCCCCGCCTGCGGCACCACCGTAGAACAGCTCTTCGCACCAGTTGGCTGTGATCGCATCAGTCTGCGGTCCCGGCTGTGGGGCCCATCGCACCCGCCAACTCCTTTTGCCTACGCGCGATCCACTGCTCTCGCGTCTCCTGCGGAGGCCGATCGATCGCGTTGTTGAGGGTCACGCTGCTTTCGCTGCGCTCAACGAACATGCCGATATGCTTGCCGCAAAGCTCGATGGCCTTGGCGGCCGGCCCATAGGCGCCGTCCTTGAGGGCCATGACGCGCACCTCCTCAAGGTCGCGCAGCACCTTCTCAGCGGTGATTTCGACCACACCCGCGCGCTTGGCCTGCCCTGCAGCCACGGCATCGGCAATTTCAGGTTTCTTCAGGTTCTCGCCGCCAATGCTGTAGGCGGTCTTCTCGCTGTAGCCGGCACGGATGGCCGCCTGCGTGGCGTTCAGGTCGATCAGGTATTCAGCAACGAAACGCTGCTGTTTTGCTGTCAGGGCCATTATTGATCGGCCCCCAGCGCTTGGCTCTTCTGATTGATGCGGCCGGCCCGCGCGTGCTCGTCCTGCCTGGTTACAGGCCTCTCCGGCAGAGCAAACGGGATCGCCTGCACGGCAAGCCTCGTTCGCTTGGCCGTGTCTGGCTGATCAATGTAGTCGGCGAACAGGGCGCCGCGCGTAAGTAGGGCTGCGCTCATTATTAAGCCGATCCCAGCTTCTGGATGAAGGCAATGGCGAGATCGCCCTTGGCCGCCTCGAGCCGGCTCACCAAGGCTTCGTGCTGCGCCTCGATTTCCTCATCGCTGATGAAATTGTCCTGCTCGTGGATGGGCACCTTGCAGACGGTGTTGGAGTATTTCATCCAGTCGTCGGAGAAGCGGACGTGAAGCCACCAGCGGCGCGCGAATTCCGTGAAGGGCACGTCGCCCTCCTCCGCTTCCTTGGTGTCGTCGCTTACTTCGATGAAGGTCAGGCCATCTTCAGGGGTGGGGACGTAGAATTCCTGTCCCATGAAGCTTGGCAACTCAGCGTCAAGGGTGGCCGGCAGACGCGTTCCTGCAGCCGCGCATTTGGCCGGGGAGAGGTGCACGGCGTTCATGTGGCAGCTGTAGAGGTGGAGGGCGTCCCTGCCCTGCCAGGCCAGGAAATGGCTATGCGGAAGGCTGTTCTCCATGTCGGCCGAGTTCATCAGGCTGGCGCGGGTCTGCTTGTGGAGATGACGCCAACCAAGGTCGCCGAGGTTCCGATCGCTGATGACAAGTTCGCCCGTAGACAGGCGGTATTTCTCGAGTTCAGCCGCCGCGGTCTGGATATTGGCGCTGATGCCGGTCTGGGCGAGGTTGTCGTGGCCGGCCTTGAGGAGGCGGTCCATGTTGGGGAAGTAGGCTTGGGCGTAGACGTGGTCGGGGTGCAGGGCGTGGAAGGCCATGCCGGCGCGACCGGCCATTTGCACCAGCACGTTCTGCGCGACGCCAAGGATCCAGTATTTGTTGAGTTGCCGCGGGTCGTCGGGATGCAGGCCACGGGGGAAGTGCGCCATGACCTCGGGCGGGATCAGGGGAAGCTGGACCTCGATGCCCAGGCCTTCCAGCTTGCGGGTGATAGACCAGAGGTGGATGAAGCTGTCAGCGTCGGTGTAGAGCACCAGGCGGGCACGGCCCTTGAGGACAGCCAGGTTCTGCGGGGCCATCAGGGACGGCAGACAATACTGCTCGAATCGGGCGAGGTATTTCTCGCCGAAGATCGGGCATCCCATAAGGATGCCGTCTTTGCGGGCCGGCGGGTTGCGATACAGCAACGCCATGTCCTGCCCGAACCAGTTTTCGAGGACGGGAAGGAAATCCTGGACTGCTTGATGATGAGTGGCCTGTGCGGCCATGTGCCGATGCTCGCTGTTGCGTTACGGAATGCGCAAATCGTGGCTGTCCGGCGCACAAACATCGCGCCAGGTGTCCACTTCTTCGCGCCGGTGACGGCTTACGCTTTCGCGCCCGAAAAACCGATCACGCCCCTTGGCGATCATGTCTTGGGTGTTGTCTCGATGGGTGCCGATGAACAGATGGGCTGGGTTTGCGCAGCGGCGATTATCGCAGCGATGGCAAACCAGCTTTCCGGCTGGGATTGAACCGTGGCTCAACTCATACACGAGCCTATGGGCTCGCACGTTCCGATTGCCGACCTTCAGGGTACCGTAGCCGGTAGGCGCTACCTCACCCGTCCAAATCCAGCAATCGTCGGGGCCAGCTTTTGCTGTGTTGACGTCTAGGCGCTGTGTTATGTCCGGTGATTTGCTCACCTAAGACAAATGGGGAAATTCCTACTTAGGAAGTCAAGGGTTTTGTGCGGACCAGCGCGCCTTGATTGCAGCCCGTTCGGCAAAAAGTGCCTCGACCCGCTTTCGCTCTGCTCGCTTCTCATCGGGCGTCACGATGATAATGCTTTTCAAGCCGCCCTCAGCGCCGAGACTGGGCTCGAAATTATCGGACCACCAAATGCGCGTGAGCAGGGCCTTGTCCTCTGCGACCATAGCTTCGCTGGTGAGGCGGCCCAAATCCTCAAAGGTCCAGTCATCCCTCATCGATCGAAGGCGTCGTCCGTGGCAATCCAGTAGGCCAGACGATTGCGCATGCGATCTCGCCACGCCTTCAGGCGCTCCCACCGCGTGGGTGGCTTGTGCGGGCCAGTGTCTGCGTACAGCGCGCGCGATATCGAATGGCTCATCGCATCCTCTGCATGGCTTATGGCAGAGATGAGGGCTGGGCTAGCCAATCCAGCTACCGAGACTGAATGGTTCTTCCATTCGTACCCGTGTGTTTCCTCGCTCACGCCGCCATCCTCCGTGTCTCTCGCTCCATGGCCCTCAGTGCTGCCACGGAATAGGCGGCTTGGCTCGCGTCCACCCAAGCGACGTTTGCTGCCCAGCGCTCGTCTGACTTCCTCCGCATGCGGCGCTCGTACAAGAGCGGAATCACTACGCCCACCCAAACGCACACGGCCAAGTATGCCAGCAAAGCCGCGACGGCGAACACATCAGCCATCGGACTTTTCGGGCGGCAGGATCGCGCCAGCATTGAAGTCGATGGTTGATCCCGGCTCAACGCCCTCTGCCAAGAGCAATTCGGGCAGGCTCATCATGCCGCGAGCGCGATACTTGGCGCGCATCTCATCCACGCCGTCCGGCAGGTCGCGAAAGGCGCGGCCGAAGATGGCCTCATTGATCGGGTACTCTGGCTTGTCACTCATGCCGCCATCCTCCGTGTTTCACGTTCCATCGCGCGCAGAGCCGATACCGGCAGATCAGCCCAAGAGCCGTAGCGCACTTCGTAGGTGTCGGGCAGCCCGAGGGCGTCGCGTCGGCGCCTGACCGTCTCGACGTGATGGCCTGTGTGCGCGGCGATTGTAGCATTGTTCAGGCCGATATTCACCAATGCTTTCAGCGTCTTGGTGTGGTCCGCCGTCCATTCGCGCTTCATCTTCCTCATCCCCGTCTCCTGACCGATTTAGCTCGCGTTCATGGTGCGGCGTACCCAGTACCAGCCTTGCTTGCGGGTCATGCAGCCTCTTTCTTGGCGGGGGTGTCGTTGGGCTTGGCCTTCTCAGCCGCCCAGTCCTCACGCACGCGGTCGCGCTGGTCGTTCCATTCCTCGGGCGACCGGGGGACAGCCCCGAACTTGGCGAGACGCGCCGACGACAGCGCCCGCTCCGTGCAAAGCTCGATCTGCTCGGCGGTCAGCAGGATCTTGGACACATGCTCGTCAGCCGCTGCCGCGCGGTCCTTGGCGAGCATCAGGCATTGCCCGTAGACAGCCATTGAGCGAGCGTCCTTGATCTTGGCGCCCTGGCCTGCGTGCCAGTCGTTGAACAGGCGGGTAGCGAAGGGGGTCATGTGCGGGCGCGCTCCATCGCCTTGGTGATTTCCGGCTCGCCAGTGCTCAGGGACGCGATCAGTAGGCGGTGCTTGCGCAGCTCCACCATCGCGTTGCCGAGGTCGCTGCGGAGTGTCGAGTTCTCCAGCCTAAGCATGCGCAGGTCATGCTTTCGGATGAACGTGAAAGGCCACCACTTCATGCTGTTCCTCCGATCAGGGCGGCGGGGGCTCGGCAGCCCGATTCGCCGGGCTTAGGCCCCCACAGTTGCACAGGCCAGAAACCGCTCTTGCGCCAACCGTCCAGGCGCGGCCCCCATTCCTCGGCAGCCGGCATGCTGTTCGCATCGATAGGGGATTTCCCGTATCGGGATTTGCGCTCAAGAGGCTTGCGACGCTCTGCGTATGCCCCCTCAAGCAGGCGCGCGATGTGGTCTTGGTCGAGCAGCCAGTCGAGCGTGAACCAGTGGTGCCACTCGCCGTTGTCATCGAGGAAAAAGCCAGCCTCAGACGCCTTGTCGAGAATGCGCTTCCAGCCCTCAAGCCCGCCGTAGGTGTCGAGCGCAGCAGCGAAGCGGAAGCGGCGCGTGCTGGTCATGAAATCGGCACTCCGCCAACCATGCCCAGCCGCTCCGCTCTGCCACTCGGCTAGGGCTTCGTCCTCGCGCGTCGCTGCTGGTGCATCTTTAAGTCCCTTAGCTTCACTTCCCTTCCCTTCACTTCCGGCGTTACACAACCGTTCCGTAACCCCCTGCGTAACCGTTACAGGAGGGGTTACTGAGCGGTTTTTCTGCCGCCACTTTTCCTGCTTCTCGCGGTTACGCTTGCGCTGGTCCCACGCCTCAAGGGCGACCTCTGCAACCGTGCGATGATAGAGGCGGCCATCGGCACACTTAACCCAGCCGCGCATCGCCTGGGGTCGCACCTTGCGCCATGCCTTGATGCCGACGCCGTAGCCCGCATAGTCGGCGAGCAGCACGTCATCGTCCGGCAAGCTGGCAGCCGGCACCTCATGGGCAAAGGATCGCCACCACAGGCGTAGCGCGGCGACCTTGGCCTCGGCGTTCGCGCCTATCCATGTTGCCGAGCCGAAAAGCCGATCGCCGTGAAGCGGCATGTAGGGCATACCGCGCAGGTCGCAGTCAGCGGGCGTGAATGGATCTGTCATGCGCCCCTCGTCTGTCGGGTAGGAGAGGGAGGGGAGTGGAGGCTACGCGCCCCGTATGACGGGGCTACCGCTCCAATCTCGTGTGTCAGAGACGCTTTCGCCTCCACTTCGACGCGCGCTTGGTCCAGCACTCGCTGCCACGCGCCAGAGCAATGGTCCCACCGGTCGGGGTGCATGCGACGGACGCGGGCGGGCATGCCGCGCTCGCGTTCCTGCCAGATTTCGAGCGCGCGACGCTCCACAGCGGAGAAGTCGGTCATGCCCCGCCCCTCCAAATGACGATGACGCTCGCGAAGAAGCCGGACGCACGGTAGGGACCGCCCGTGAGGAAGCGCACGCGGCCGCGGATGTATCGGACCTCGGCATGGCCCACGACGTCATCGTGCCACCATTTCAGGTCACAGGACGCGGGCAGCAGGCCGACCACCAGAGCGCCGGACGTGCGCGCCTTGCGCGTCCAGTCGTAGATTTCCCGGCCATAGGGCGGATTCATGAACACCCGCTCGCCGCGCCAATCCTGCGCCAAGCCGTCCTCTGCCTCGGTGTAGAATTTCGGGCACTTTGCCGACTCGACGGTGCAGCAGGGATCTAGCGTGAAGGCGAACTCACGCTCGAGCGGGTCGAACACCTCGGGTGGCGTCTGCCAGTGCCGGCCGTTGCCGTTGTAGCGCCCGTTGTTCTTCGCGCGCATCCCGCCCAGCACTGCGCGGTTGGGCGATGCTGCGATCGTACGTCGGGTCGGTGATGCTTCCTGTGCAGTAAAATTAGGAATACACAGGCCCGCCTCTTGGCGGGCGAACTCCCCTCTCATGCTTCACCTTCTGCGAGGAGAGCGAGAGCACGGAGAGAAGCGGCGCAGATCGCTGCGGCCCGGGAACTCGCCTCCCCAAAGGATGACTCGGAAAATCCATCTGACAGGCGGACAGAGCATCCAGTGATTTCGAACCGTTGGGCGTCGCCGTAAGTTCCCTCGTCACCCAGAGAGTCGATGCACCACCCTTCCGGCACGAGCGTTACGGCAGCGTCGAGGGAGGTGGTGTAGGGCAGGACATAGCGGTTTGGGCCCAGCACAGCCCGCGCGATCGCGGCGTCCAGTTTGTCGCTCGGCTCCTCCCGCTCGCATCTATCTGCGAGGGCGCGAAGCACGGACGGATTCGTGGTAAAGGGTTGGGCAGTCATTGCGCTCGGCCTCCTGTGCCAGCGTTGTGATTAGAGCCGGGAGAGGTGTTTCCAGCACCGCCCGGCTCGTCTAACTTTCTACTCGCGCGTGTGCGAATAAGCAAGGAAATACGGGCTTTTCCTGCTATCATGACAGCCTCCACTCGATCTCTGGATGGAGGGCTTTCGCGAGTGCCCACTTGATCTTGAAGGCGGGGGTGAGAACGCCCTTGCGGTCCTCGGTGACGTAGACAGGGCCGTCCTGCGTGACCTCCTGGTAGCACCAGTCGGCAACGTAGGTCGTGATCAGCTTGCCCTCGACGTAGAGAGGGTAGCGAGGCTGGCGCTTCACGTTGCGGATCTTGCCAGCCCGCTCAAGCATGTGGAGTTCGTAGTCGCGGACGGCCTCTGCCTTCGACGCGAACCGCACGCCGTCAACGACGGTCGGCACGTTGCGATATTTCGAGCGGGGCTTCATGCGGGCCGACCAGTCAGCGCCACGATGGCCGTTGTCAGGTCACGAAGCGCCTTCCAGTACCTGGGGGAGCGCGTAGCCTTCCAAAGCCTGAAAGCCTTGGCGTGCTCTCTGCGAAGCCGAGCGAGTTGTGAGCGAACGGTCATGCCGGCACCTGTGCAAGACGACGACGGCGAGCCTCGTTCAGGGCGGCCTGCTCGCGGGCTATGGCGTCCCAGTCGTCTGAAGGTGTGCCGCCCGACGTCCCTCCGATCGGTGCCGGCGCGCTCCTTTCACCCGTGAAAACGGATGGAGGGGAAGCGTCGTCTGTGGTAGGCTCTGCGCGCTGCGGGGCTAGCTCAATGGCAGAGCTTTGGTCTTCCAAACCAATGACGACGGGTTCGATTCCCTCGCTCCGCTCCACCTCCTCCTGCACAACACCGTCTGCATCGTGCGGGGCCAAATGTTCATGTTCACGCGGGGTCGATGAACTTGAACTTTCCCGCGCGCCGCTCGCCAGACGCGCCGCAGCCAGCGAGCGCAGTTTGTGCGCCTTTCCCTGGCTGCACCCGAGAGCCTTCTTGATGGCCTCGATCTTGGGCGGCTTCGACGTGTTGGTGAGCGCCAGAACCCGGCTCAGTTCGTCCATGACCTCGGGCGCGTGCGCCGGCCGGTCTCCGCCTTCGACCAGGAAACGGTACTGGTCATCGATTTCCTCGATCCGCCGCGCCTCTGCCGGATCCTTGGCGATCTTGCGGCGCAGGCTGACCAATCTGCGGACACTGGCGGCCTCGGTGCCGTGGGCCTCCTTCGAGGCGTCCAGCGCGGCCTTCTGCAGTTCGCGCTCCGAGGCGATCCGGTCATCCGATGCCTCCAGTTCCTCGATAAGGCCCTTGAGGTGCGTCTTGAGCGTGATGGGGCCAGCTTTGATCATCGGTCGTCTCCCGCTCTATCCAGCAAAGTACTTGGCGCCTGGGTGTTCTTCCCGATCAGCCGGGCGGCTTCCCGCTTCAACTCGAGTGCGCGCGCCGTCATGAACCCGGCCGCATCCAACATCTGGTCGGCTCGCTTCAGCAGGCGCATTCCCCGCCAGACTTGAAACCGCCGCCAAAGCCGCATCGGTCCTTTGAAGCTTGAGGTTGAACTCGTCGAAGGCGGTCTGGATGGCGACGTATTCATCGGCCGATAGCCTTATTGGTTCTTGGTAGACGATGGCCCGCGCACGGCGGACAGTGAGGCGGCACCGGGCCGCGCCGCGCGCGATCCAGCTTTCACGGGTGTCGTTCCATCCGCGTTGACCGCAGACGGCACGAAACATTTCATTCGCCCTGACAATTGCCGGCATGGCGGAAGAACTCTCCTTGGACGCGGGACGCTTGTTCTGAAACTCGGTCATGAACCTCTCCACAGTGCTGGGCATGACGAAGCCCATCACCGAAGAGACGTGGAGACCGATTGGCAAAGTCCTGAGCCGGCTCGCTGCCAGGCTGACGGCTCAGAGAAATTCCGGGTGCGCGGAAATCGCAGCGCCCAGCAGAAAAGACGGGCCGCCAGCCAGGGGAGAAACCAGCCAGCGGCCCGATGCGGCGACGAGAGGGGCGCCCGGGGAGGCACGTCGCCGCAATGAGATGGAGATCGCTGCCAGTCCCCTGTCGGGCAGCGTGGGGAGCGCGTCGGAGAAGCCCCGTCGTCATGAAGGCGCGCTCCCTTTTTCCATCAGCTTCGCGATCGCGGGGTGAGCGAGCCATGCCTTGAGCGGTTGGGCCTCACGATGGGAGGCTACAACCCGGAGTCCGTGCATGATCGAAGTGTGGTCACGGTTGCCGATCGCGCGGCCGATCATCGGCAGGCTCAAATCGGGACGCAGGACGCGGAGAAGGTGATAGGCGAGCTGGCGCGCTCTAGCGACACGACGGGCGCGGCGCGGACCAGTAAGCTCGGCACAGGTGAAGCCCGTGACGCCGGCGACAGCATTGAGGATTCCCAGCACAGTCGGCCCGTCTGCCGGCCGCAACGCTTCGATCTCCTTCACACTCTCGCGGGTTCGGCGCGCCACGATGGCATCCACCTCCTCCTGAAGCTTCTGATCGACCAGGCGGGTCACCTGCAGACGAAAGGCGTTGGATTCAATGATCTGCGTCACGCGGCGCTCGACGAACTTCTCGAACGTGTTCCGGCGCTCTCGCGCTTCGGTCACGATGCCCAGCACGTCGGGCTCAGGCGCACGGATCAGGTCGGGGTGCAGAATGGGATCGTCGGAGCGCATGGCTCAGGCCTCGTCAAAGTCGGGATCGACGGTGATGGAGCTGCCGTATCTGGCGTTCCGGTACGGTTCCTTCGGCAGGTTCATCAGGCTGCTAAGCCTCTGGGGCTTCTTTGCAGGAGGGGCTTCAGCGGCCGGCGTTCTAGGGGCCGTCACTACGGCCGAACCCAACTGCCTTGCCGTCCAAACTGGGTCTGTGCTGACAGCAATTGCTTCTTCTTCTGGAGTCATGGTGTGCCAGACTCCTTCAAGATCGAGGGTGCGGCGGGTCATGGGGCACCGTCTTGAGAAGAGGGCTTGGCAAGGACGCGGATGCGGCGAGCGATCAACTCGCAGGCCGCATGGCCCCAACCGTCGACCTCGTAGTTGTCGGCAACCTCATCCGCCACCTTCGCCGCCTCTTCCAAGACGAGGGAGATGGCGGCGTCTGCGACCAGCGCGGCAATCTCGCCGGAGGGCATATCCTCGCGCTCATCCATGATGATGCCTGTGGCTTCATCAATCACGCGCTCTCGCAAAGTGCTCATGATGCGGCCCTCACAATGCGATGCTGAAACCATGTGAACGTCGGTGGTGTCAGGTGCTCCTTCGTTTGGAGCAGGCGACGCTCGACCCAACACATCCAGCGCCAGCGGTGGTCCCACGTCTTGACCGGATACCAAGCGAACCAGCGCCACCAGCCCGTCAGAGGCATGGCAAAGCACATCACCGGCCCATCGTCGTTGCGGACGAGCTGAGCGCTCACGCCGCTGCCTGCTGACCGGCGCGCGCCATGCGCTTCTTCCACGCCGGCACTTCGCTCTTCAGGCTGGGCTTGAAGTCGAAATCGCTCTTCTGGACCGGCCAGCCTTTGCGCTGGGCGATCTCGATCATGTCGTGGCGGTACTTGTGGGGGACGATGCCGCGCTGCCTCCACTTCTTGAGGTCAGCTTTGCTGGCACCGATTTCCAAGCCGAGAAGGGCAACGATTTCTTTCATGCGCACAGCATGGGCCCAAATCGGGTCCTACGTCAAGGCACTTTTTGGGCCCTTTGCGACCGAGTCCTATTGCGCACTGTGCGTAGCGCAATAAAGGGTACTAAATGGACCCCTCAAAGGACGAGGCCACATTCAATCGGGAATTCCAGGAGCGCCTACGGGCCGCCCGGAAAGAACGCGGCCTGTCTCAGGAGCAGCTCGCTCTCAGTTTAGGTTTGAAGAAAACCACTTATAAGAAATATGAAAACCGGCCTGGTTCCGCGTTTCCATTGCACTTGCTCCCCGCGTTATCGATCCTTCTGGCGCGCCCAGTTGAGTACTGGATCTACGGGGCAGAGCCCTCCCGCCGACTACGGATTATCAAGTAATCGCAGACCGGACGTAAAGACCTACTTCTTGCATTCCTTAAAATGCAAGCAGCAAAGTTGCGCGTACTGCGTACGTATAATTCCCAAATGATCACAGCCGCTTAGGCTCGCTCCCTCCCGCTGTAGTTCCCTCGTCTGCAACAAAAAAATAATGCGGGGGACAATTTGGGCTTTACACGGGCCCAAATCGGGCCCATAGTTATCCCGTCAACAGTGAGGTGTTCCAAATTGAACACTTCACGGAACCGGGAGCCGCAATGCCCACCACCCACACCGCCCTCTCCATCACGCCGCCAGTCGACAATGACCACGTAGCGCCGGGCGCAATTCCGTTCACCCGCGCGGAGGTTGTGGCCAATGACCCCGTCGTCCGCGCCATGCTTGAGGCGTTGGAGGAGGCCCAGCGCTTCCTCGACTACTTCGCCAAGCATCGCACCACGTTCGTTGGCGACGGCACCCCGCTGGGCGCATTGGTCGAAGTCGAGAAGGCCATCGAGCGCGCCAAGGCTGCTGGGATCGGAGCCTGACATGTCCAAAGACCTCTGGTTCGCCGAAATGGAGCGCCTTCTCGCCGAGAAGGAAGACGCCGGCATCCCGTTCGACCGCGCCTACAAGCAGGCCGGCGACGAAGCCCACGGCGCGATGACTGAGCGGCTGGCTGATCTGGCAGACCGCGAGCGCCTTCGCCGAAAGGAGGGCCGCTGACATGCCCACCACCCACACCGCCAAGACAAAGACCGCAGCCTTCAAGCGCCGCCAGCAAGTCCAGATCGCCGGAGCGGCTGGGCGCGTCGAGGCCGCCACGATCGTCCGCCCTGACCGCACGCTGGCTGGCTGGTTCATCGTTCGCTTCGATGACGGTCACAAGCTGTGCGTGGCCGCCTCTTCCATCGCGGCGCTGCGCGGCGTGCGCGGGATGCTGAAGGGGGTGGTGTGATGGCGCGCATGAGCAAGCACCACGAGGAACTGACGGACGGCGTCGGCAAGTGCTCGGTCCCCATGTGGTCCGGCGGCTGCCCAGACGGCTTCTGTGACAAGCCAGCTTACGGACGTCCCCCGCCCAGCGCGCGAATTTGGAACGTCGGGCAGGGTCGCTACACGCGCATCGACGGTCGGTATGACGGCTATGTGCCGGGCCTCGCGTGCGTAGGCCACGGCGGACCGGAAGCGCCGCCCAAGCCTTCGGTTCCTTTCATTGACATCGTCTTCGACGGACCACCCAGCCACGAAAGTGGACGCTTCGTCGAGGTTGAAGACGAAACGGGCAAGAGCATCAAGATCGGGGAGTGGCTGCAGCGTGATGATGGTTTTTGGGCGTTGCGCATCCATCGCGCCAAGGCCGCTGGGATTGGAGCCTAGATCATGCGCCCCACCCTCTCCCTCCTCGCCGCAGCCGCGCTGTCTGCCACCCCGGGCACCGTGGTTTCCCTTCACGATGCCGCGCGCGTTCCGGGGTACGCCATCATGCTCCAAGGCTTCGGAGTCCCGGCTGACATCGTGGCGGCGCATGCGGGCGACATCAACGACCGGCCGCTGTCGGTGGCTGAGTTGGCTCGCATGGGGGTGCGGCTGTGAGCGGGCGCGCCTCCATCGCTCTCGACGACGAGACGCGCACCATCCTTGCCGGCATGTCGATCGACGGCACCGTCGCAAAACTGCCACCCGGCCAGCTCGCCCGCCCCGTCTACGAGAAGGTCAACAAGGCGCTGACAGCGTTGGGCGGCAAGTGGAACCGTCACAAGGGTGGGCACGTCTTCGTCTCCGATCCGACCGCGTTACTGCGCGGTGGCGTCCAGGCTGGCGCCGTCGAGAACCTGAAGACCAAGTATCAGTTCTTCGAGACGCCGGAGCCGCTGGCCGCGGAGATGGTTCGGCGGGTCAATGTCTCTGCTGGCGACAAGGTGCTGGAGCCCAGCGCCGGCAGCGGTCGTCTCGTTAGGCCTTGCCTCGATGCTGGCGCGCAGGTCTGGGCCATCGAGATATGGGACGCGAATATCCCTTTCCTGCACGATCTGCTGCCAGCAACTAACGTGCTGAGGGCGGACTTCCTGACACTGCCGGAGCATTCCGCGCCCTTCGACATCGTCATGATGAATCCGCCGTTCACCGGCAAGCAGGCCATCCGACACATCCAGCAAGCATGGGGATGGCTGCGCGAAGGCGGCTCGCTGGTGGCGATCTGCGACCACGGCGCACTGGTTAATCAGTCGAAGGAGGAGCGCGCCTTTCAGGGGTGGCTGCGCGAGATCGGCGCGGAGGTCGAGGACCTGCCATCCGGGACCTTCTCGGAATCCGGCACCGAAGTATCGGCCTGCCTGATCACCGCGACCAACGGTGACGCATGAGCCCCCGCACCTTCCTCTGCTGCGAGAATGCCCGCCTCCGCAAGCAGGCCCAGCGCCTCTCCATAACCATCCTGATCCTGTCGCCGTTCGCCCTGTGGGGCCTGCTCGACATCGTGGCCCGGCTGATGCCCGGCGGATGGCCGCTGTGATCGCCCGCGCCGCCCTCTCCAAGATGAAAGGATAACACCATGCCCGACACATTGATGCAGCCCGCCGCGCCCGTATCTGCACAGCCACGCAGCACCGGATACGTCGTGACCCTCACGGCAGACAACCGCTTCCAGTACGAGCACGAGGACACGCTCGAGGAGGCCCTGGCGCTCTATGACGAGCCGCCGCGGGGCTGGATCGCGGTCGCCATCTCCCCAGCTGCTGGTGGCGTGCCTTACGGGCGGTTCTCCCCTCAGTCCATCGCTGCAATGCGGAGGGACGTATGAACGCCCGCCCCGAGATCCTCCCGACGATGAAAGAGGCCCAAGCCATGCTCCACCGCGATATGCGCAGAGGGACGGATGACAGGTGGGACCTCCTCAAGGTCGAGCCTATGGCCCGCAAGCGCAGCATATGGCCTTGGATCGCACCGGCTTTCGTGGCGGTAGGCATCATCGCCATCGTTCGAGGACTGGGAGGGTAGTTCGCGCGCAGCGGCGCGCCCTTTCGCATCATAACCAATAGGAGTGTCCTGCAATGAGCATGCAGTTTTGTGTAGACGCCGAGCAGTTGCGCAAGGCGCTGGCGGCGATCGAGGCCGCCGAGAAGAACGGCTTCATGCACTGCCTCGCAGTGATGGAGATGTCCAGCGCTGGAGCAATGATTGATGAATGCCGCGCATCCTACACCGACCTGCTGGAGCGCGCGCATCCCACCAACGGCCATCTCAACTGGGGTCGTTTTCAGCGCGTGTCGGCGCGCAACACCTTCAAGGACGGAAAGCTTCATCCGATCAAGGAGGCCTAGGTGCCCGATTCCCTCCACCACCCGCTATCGAACGCCCCCACGCTGGCGATGACCTCCACCTGCGACCTGATCTTGAGGAAGTGGGGACTTCAGCGAGAAATCGCCGCCATCAACGCCGAGATCGCCGCCCGCGATGCTCGCGCCGTCGATGAGGCATGCGCCTTGAAAGGAGAACCCCTCAATGTCTGACAACCTTCGCATCTGGAACGCCGTCTCCAAGACGGACCCAAGGCATACAAAGGGCTTCAAGCGGGCGGGCGGATTCCAGGGGACGGCCATCAAGCCTATCTGGCTTACCAAGCGCCTTACCGAGCAGTTCGGGCCGGCTGGCTCTGGATGGGGGATGGGCGAGCCGAAGTTCGAGACGGTGATTGCAGGCGAGGAAATCCTTGTCTTCTGCACTGTGTCGCTTTGGTACAAGGACGCGGGAAACGGCGGCGAGCACGCTACGGTCTACGGCGTCGGCGGCGACAAGGTGCTGGGCAAGAACAAGTACGGCCCTTTCACCAACGACGAAGCCTTCAAGGCATCCTACACCGACGCACTGTCGAACGCCATGAAGCAGATCGGCATGGGTGCGGACATCCACATGGGGATGTTCGAGGACGAGAAGTACGTCCGCGAGACCACCCGTGAGTTCGCCAGCGGTGGCCACATCCCCGGCAGCACGCCTCCCGGCGAGTTCGCTGACGAAGCCCGCAGGGACGGCCTGACGACGGAAACCCGTTCGACCTACCAGGTCACGAAGGATCGCAAGGAGATCGAGCTTCTGAACAAAACCGCCCTGCTGGCGATCGGCACCAGTTCCAACCGCTTTGAGCTCAAGGCGTGGTGGGACGAGCACAAGGCAGGCTTGCGCGAGAAGCTACCCGAGCCAGACTTTGCCGCCATCATCGCCGCGGTAGAGGCCAAGCGCGACGACCTGCCGGCGGTAGCCGCATGAGCGACAGGCTTGCCAATAGCTCGCTGGCGGACCCCGCGCGCTTCGCCCAGTCGATCGTCAGCCGGGGCGAACTGTGGGCCGACGCCGAGGCCGCGGCGGATCTGCTCGAGGAAACCAAGGGCACCCTGCTCGCCAAGCTGACCAAGGAGCATCTGGACCAGCCCGCATGGAAGGCAGAGGCGCTTGCCAAGGGTGACGAACGCTATGCCGAGCATATCGGCAAGATGGTGGACGCCCGCCGCCTCGCGAACCTGGCCCGCGTTCGATACGACGGCGCCAAGATCATGGGCGAGTTTGCCCGGTCGGCAGAGTCGACGCGGCGGGCGGAGATGCAGGCCACGCGATGAAGCGCCGCGAGTTCACCCGAGCCCAGAAGGCCGCCATCGTCCTGCGCTCAACGAACGCCGCCGGCCGCGCCTGCTGCGAGAACTGCGGCCTGGTGCTCAAGCGCGGCGACGGAGAGATCGACCACAAGCTGGCCGAGGCCCTGGTTGTCGACAAGACGAAGCCCCTCACCCTCGAAGATGGCTGGCTGCTGGGCAAGTCCTGCTGTCATAGGGGCGCCGAGGGCAAGACCGCCAAGGACGTGGCCGTGATCGCCAAGGCGGTCAGATGCGAACAGAAGCACCTGGGGATCAAGAAGCGCAGCACTTGGAACAGACAGTGGCGGCGCAAGGTTTCAGGGGAAACGGTGAGGAGAGAGATATGAGCGACATCGAAAAGTTGGCCGAGGCCATATTGCGCCTTGTCGACAGCAAGTCCGGCGGCGTCTCGATCAAGGCCACAGGTGGCGGCGCGACGGTCAATGTCTATGTCAACCTGACCGTTCACAACGCGCCGCAATGGTGGAAGCCGTCGTTGTTGTTCAGGCCGAAACTGCTGCGTGTCCAAAGAGAGAAAGGCACGCCATGACCAATAAGCCGGTTTCCTCGTTTGCCGTGCCACTGCGGGCCGACTTGTGCGGCGATGCCGTGCAAGTGGTGGCCCATGCTTTGGCGGAGGCCACCTTACGCGGGCGGGGGTCCCCGTTGACGGAGGACGCTGTCACCATCGAAGCCAGCCATCACCTCCGACAGGCAATCGAGATCGTTGACGTTTTCCCTTGGTACGAGCCAAAGAACGCTGAGTTGCTTGCCAAGGTGGACCGGATCGACGGCGCGCTCTGCAACTACATCAACGCATGCTGTGATCCCTTCGAGCCGGTTTCCGAATGGGACGAAGAGTCCGACCGCAACTTTCGGCACTTGTGCGATGCATACACCGATTGGCATGCGGCTGAAGGTCCCGATGAAGGAGAGATAGCCGTGAGACAGACACCCCGCATGTTTTGGAAGTGCCCGCGCTGCCACGGTACCGGCCGCGAGATCATCTCGAACACCGCCATCCGCTGCCTGGGCTGTGACGGCACCGGCAACGGCTTCACCGATGGCGATGCAGCCGCCCACGAGAGACGCCTGCAAGAACTGGACGAAGCCGCGGCCAACTACAGAGAGGCCCTGAAGCCATGACCGACAAGCCCACACCTCCCCTATCAGGAGAGGAAGCGATGCGAGAGGCACTCGACCTATTGGACGAAGGCTTCCGCGCACCGATGGGGCATCTGCCCGGATGTTTGTTTTTGAAAGATCCTCGGATGCCGTGTCAGTGCGATCCTAAAGGCCGCGTGCTGGCGTTCAAGCAAAAGGCTCTAGCTTTCGTCGATCGACATCGTGCCGCCCTTTCCCCTCCCCCACAGGACGGAGAGAGGTGTTCAGCCGCAGCGAGCCCCCCTTCGTCACTTCCCGTACTACGTGAGGGAGAGGAGAGATGAGCGCGGTCATCAGCCCATGCGGCCTGTATCGCTACAGATTGGATCGAACCGTCGGCGAGGCGTTCAGGACGTGTGTCTTTGTCATGCTGAATCCGAGCACCGCCGATGCAGAGTTGGATGATCCGACGATCCGGCGATGCAAGGGCTTTGCCTTGCGGGAAAATTGCGGCCGACTGATCGTCGTCAACCTGTTTGGGTTCCGCGCGACTAAGCCTGCCGATCTCTACAAGGCAACCGTGCGCGTCGGCAGCGAGAACGACGGCCATATCAAATCCGCTCTAGAGGCTGTCCGTACGCTGGGCGGCGTCGTGCTTTGCGGGTGGGGCGCCAATCCTGTTCATGGCCGTGACGTTCGCCTCATGTGGCTGGCTCGGTCGCTCGGAGTGTCGTTGCATTGCCTCGGCAAGACCAAGAGCGGCGCGCCGAAGCACCCTTTGTATATCAAATGCGACGCAGCACTGGAAACCTATTGGTCGGCAATCGAAGGAGCCCAGCCGGAAGGTACCCAGACCAGAGGGGGAGGAGAGGATCTTTGGATCGGCGTCGATGCCTTAGGCGTGCCGGACCTCGCCACGCTGCATGTTGACGAGGCGGACTGCCTACAGTTGATCGATAAGTTCGACAACGGGTCCCTGACCCCGCGACGCTGCCGGATTTCTATTCTGGAGCAGGCACCACCCGATGAAGTCGGGCCGCATGGCGGAGCGCTCTTGCGCGACACCCCCATCTCCCCTCCATCCCAAGGGGGAGACGACGTACTGGCCGACAGGCTTTTGAAGATACTGTGTGAAAACCAATGCAGCGCGCTGCGCCGAACCGGCAAATGCTCGTCAGATGATGGCGCTTGTCTCGTAGAAGCTGGAATGAGAGGGCTCGCGCACAAGTTGGCTGCCGCCGCTCTCCGCTCCCCACCGGGAGACGGTGGACGGGAAGAGGCGCTGGAATCGATACGGGTCATAGTCGAACTGGCCAGAGATCGAGCGCGGGGATCGGCCGACGCGATGGTCAAGAACGACTTGCAGTTCGCATGGCATTGCCGGGCAGAGCAATGCGATGAAATCCTGTCTGCTATCCGCGCGCTCCTGAATCCCTCGTCCAATGGGACGAGAGGATAGCTCGCTGGCCTGCGGCCAGCCTGTGTTCTCCCAGTTTTAACGCATAGGCGAAGGACCCCCCGGATGGGCAGCGAGCGCATCAAGATCACCAGGGTGGCGGAAATGACGGGCTTATCGCTACGGTCGGTGCAGAAGCTCGCGGCGGGCATCCCGAGCGCCGCTCGCTTCGGCAAGATGTGGACATTCCGCGAAGAAGCCGTGCGCCAGTGGGTGGCCGGCAAGGAGGAAGAGACGTGGCGAGGAACCTCTATAAGCGCGGCAAGACCTACTGGGGCCGCGTTCAGTCCGGCAACAAGGAGCTACGAAAAAGTCTACGAACGCCTAATCAGCTCGAGGCGGAAAAACGGCTCCGCAAGTGGAAGGAGCAGTTAAACGAAGCTGAGCAATATGGCCATGCGCGCATGACATGGAAACAGGCTGTTGGCCGCTACTGCGCCGAGGTCATGCCTGGAGCCATCAAGGAATCGACCGCGACTCGCTACCTCATAAGCCTCAACCAAGTTGGCCTGGCGCTGCCTTCCCTTGAAGAAATGTTCGTGGACACCATCGGCCGACGTGAGATAGCCGCCATCATCAGCGCCCGAAAGCGCGCCGGCAAGGTGACGAACGCGAGCATCACCCGAGACCTGACCGCGGTGTCGCGCGTGCTGGCCAGCGCAATCAGTTGGGGCGTCGCCGAGCACAATGCCGCCCGCGAGTACGACCGCAGCCTAATCCGGGAGCGTCGCGACCCGATCGACATACCTACCCCGGAAGAGGTCCAGAAGGCCGTCGCCATGGCCCCCTCCTTTGCCCGCCTGATCGAGGTAGCCGCCCTGACGGGCATGCGTCAGGGCGAGCTGCTGGGCCTCACGTGGCGGCAAGTCGAACTCAATCGGGGCGTCATCACGGTAGGGCGCAGCAAGACGGATCTACCCCGCGCAATTCCGCTCGATGGTCCCCTGCTGGCTGAGGCTCGTGGCACATTAGCCGGCACACCTCGGCACAGCACAAGCGCCCTCGTGTTCTGGCACGGCGACGGACATCCCTATGCCAATTTTGCCGCCAACTTCCGGGCATGGCGTGTGCGGGAGGGGGTGCGCTTCCGGTTCCATGATCTACGGCATTACTTCGCCGTCATGTTCCTCCGGCGCGGCGGCTACATCTATGACCTGCAGGGCATACTTGGGCACGCCTCCATCAAGACAACCGAAGTGTATTTGAAGTACCTGACGCCCGAAGAGAAACAGCGCGCCATGAGACTGGGCGGCACAAAACCCGGCACAAGTATATCTGGTTTTTCGGCTGTTCCCCCAGAGGGGACGGACGTATAATGCAGAAATGGCGGAGAGGAAGGGATTCGAACCCTCGAATGGGGTTTACCCCCATTAACGGTTTAGCAAACCCGCGTTTCCATCTGCTATGCCAGCGTAAACGCCCATAAAATACTGACAGGAGGCCAACAGATGATCGCGCAGACAACGACGAACACGCCCGGGCGAAGAAATGGCGACCGCACGACACCCGGCACATGACGATCACGCCCGCCATGCTCAAGGCCGCGTGGGTCGAGGCGCGGCGCTGGTGGCCCTCCAAGGTGGTTGAAATGCGCGCCTGCCCTGCCTGCCGTCAATCCAAGGGGCTGCGCGTGCTGGAGACCTGCATTCTGGTAGACACGCCGCAGCCGGGGTTCAAGGAAGCCATCACAGCGGCACTTGCCGCCTCTGAGGAGACCACGCGATGACCATGATCGAGAAGGTAGCGAGGGTGCTGTTTGAGCGCCTGCAAGGCCACATCGATCAGCCAGCATGGCGTGCAGACTGGGAAATGACGACCGAGTCCCTACGAGAAGATTTCCGGGTTGCCGCCCGCGCCGCCATAGAGGCAATGCGGGAACATGTGACAACTAGCGCCTACATGCTGCCGGGGCCTGTCGATGAGGATTTGAGCGAGGACGCGAACCGGATTGCCGCGAAGATTGTCGTTTGCGGATGGATCGACGGAGCCCTTGCGGAAGGGCTCCTCAGGCTTCCAGACGATACTGAGGAATTCATGGCTGTTTTGCTGGGTAAGGAGCAGGAAGGTCCGTAATGCAGGACTCCCCGGAGCGCGAAGCGCGGAGGCACCCCTTCCTGTCCTGATACGGGAGTAGTGTTCCCTCGCTTCGCGAGGCTGCGTAGTCCTAATTTTGCTCTATAGGGGAATATCATGGCTGCACACACGCCGGGGCCTTGGGTCTGGGCCAAAGACGGCAACCTCTACAGCGCCGCCAATCTGGTCGAATGGAACGCCTTCATCGCGGGCGATATGTCGGGAGACTGGGTTTCCCTTGAGGCCATCGTGGAAACAGATGGCGGGCACTACGCGCCTCGGGGCTGGGATCGAACGCTGATCGCCGCCGCTCCCGATCTGCTGGCCGCGCTGAAGGAATTGGCGGAACTGCGGATGGGACGCGGCGATGGAGTCGTGGGCGACTACGTCGAGAGCGTAGGGGAAATCGCCCGCGCCGCGATTGCGAAGGCGGAAGGTCTCTCTGAAGGACTCCGCGAGGCGAAGCCGAGCCACCCCTAACCTAGTTCCACTGATCTGTGATAGGATGAAGAGATGGACGACGACCGGACCGAGCTGACGCTTAGCAAACTGCTTGCCCACATGCCACTCACCTATGGTGCGGAACGCGCGTACCACGTTGGCCCGCTGACGGTGGAATTCCTACGCAAGGAATGCGGCATGACCGGCGCGGATTTGGCGGGCATGAATATCATTGTTTCGAGCGCCGTGCCGCCCGGCAAGGTTTACCTGATCGGCAATGGGCCAGTCGCGCCGCCGCGTCCTCAGTCCCGCTATCTCGCCGGGAGCTGGCCGATTACGCGTCGGCATGGTGTCGTCAACATCTCTGGCCCCTAAGCCCCCTTCGCAGGCTTAAGGCATTCGGCATCCCACTGGCCGTTGATTCCCGCCACCCACCGGATAAGCCGCTCCAGGGGGCCTGAATTGGCCTTCAGGGCTGCCCTCTCCGCCTCGGTAGCGTGGAACCTCTCGACGCGTTGGCAGAAGGTGTCCGACACGGTGTTCACCACTACCGGCTTGTCGCCGCACCCAGCGAGGAGTACACTGCCGGCAACCGCTAAAGTCGCCAGAGGCCGCCGCCATGTAGCCTGCACCCAAGCGTAGAGATTACCCTTTGCGACGCCGCTCCTTGTTGGGCGGCGTTTGCTTGTCGGGCTCATTTCAAATCCTCATCGATCACAGCGTCTATCGGCTTCGCGCGCACGGCATCATCAACCCGCACCTTGTCCTGCCGAGCCTCTTCACTTCGTTTGATCGAATCAGCCTGAACAGCGGTAGTGACCTTTGCGGCTCCTGCCGTTTCCTTGGTCTTCCCGTAGTCCCGGAGAAGCCACATCCCTGCTAGGATCACCGCGGCTCCGCACAGGGTCAGGATCACCACGCGGTTGCCGGCGAGGAAGGCCCCAATCGCGCTCATGACTAGTCCGTCGACATCGGGATGACCCAGTGCGCCGGCAGCCCGTCGTAGTATCTCGGCTGCGCTGGGATGTTCGGATTCGGCGCGGTGAAGTTCGGGTATCCGTGGTAGTAGACCGGCAGCGCCTGTCGCGCCTCCTTTAGCTCATCCAGCTTCTTCATGATCTTCTCGAACTGCTCATCAGTCATGTCTGCTCTCCTATGGAATCGTCGCCGCAAACGCGGTGCCCTTGAACTGCTCCCTCTCCCCGTTCCGCCTAGACGTGATCTCTGGGGGAATATGCCAGCGATCAAACTGCGCCGGCACCTCGTCGAAGGCGTAGGCGTTGATCTTCTTCAGCATGGTCGAGCTGGAGAAGGCCCCGCAGCCGACGTTGAAGGCGAAGCTCACCAAGGCGTCAAACTGGTGCTGCTCGAGCGGGACATGGACCCCGTCGTTGACCGCCTTCTCAAACCGCTCGATGTCCTTGGCGAAGACATCCCGCACCTGGCCGTCCGTCCAGACAAGGCCCTCGTGGACCTCGGGGCCGGTGTGACCTATGCCGATCGTCCAGACACCCACGCTGTCGCGATAGGCGGTGTGCATGCGCCCTTCCCGGTCCATGAGGAGGGACAGGCCTTGTTCACTGGTCTTCATTTTCCCCTCGCGAGTAAAGCGTCCCGGCTGGCGTCGATCAGCTCGTGCATGGAGTGCAGGAAGCTGCCCTCGGGCGGAATCGACCGGGCCACGTTCTGCACCCGGCTGGCGTAGCGGACCTGCACGTTGATCGCATGCGACGCCGCCGCCGAATCGGCCCTCACGTCCGCCACCTGCCGCTCCAGGTCCTCAATGCGGATCTTGGCCTCGTCGATCTCGTCTTTAAGGCGCTGTCTCATTGCCGTATCCTCTCGCGTAGCAACGCGGTATTGTCGGCGAGCGCTTTGGCCATGCTTTCCAGGGCCGCCTTGCGCGCCGGCTCCGCCTCGATCATGGATTTGAGCAGTTCCTCATATTTGATCTGCATGGCCTTCAGGTCCGCCCGCGCATCATCGAGGTCTTTCTGCTTACCCTTCCACAGGTAGCCCACGGCCCCAGTGACGGCTCCGAACACGACGGTTCCAGCCGCCAAAACATTCGTTGGGATGTCGACCATGTCAGCCATGGAGGTGCCATTTCTCACAGACTCCGCTCACTCTCACGGGTAACGTCTCTGTAGCCACTGTTCGGCCCTCCTTGGGGGTCGGTCTTTGGTCAGGGCCTCGGCAGTACTTCCGGTGCTGTCGAGGTCCGCTGCTTTAGTCTTCACGCACGCGCGTTTTCCCTCCCGCCGGGAGGGTGGCCACTCTGACCATTGGTCATTTCCGCTTTGCCTTGGGCTTGGGGGCCGATTTCAGAGCTTCGTTCTCTGCCTTCAATGCTTCGTTCTCCGTCTGAATAGCCTGCATGGCGATCTCCGCCGTCCGAACGGAGATCAGCATGGTGCCGAGGAGTTCTTTGATCTGCGCTTCGGTCATGCGTCCGCCACTACAGTTGCGCCATTGAGGGCGTCGCCTACCTTGGTGCGCACGAAGTTGTAGATCGCGGCTCGCGTCAGGTCTTCGAACGTGCCGGGGATCGGGCTCGAATAAGGGCGGCTGGCCAAAGGCGCGACACGCGCTGTGCGAGCGGCGGCGTCGACGTAGCCACTGAGCGTCACTGATGCGAGCTGGTTGTCGACATCGAAGATGAGACTGGTGATAACCCAGTACCCGGCATTGATGCCGTATGGGGTTGCGAGAGACTTGCTGAGTGCCATGACAGCCTCCTAGGAAGCAGTTGTGATTGCGGCCCACCCGGTGGTGCCGTTGGTGTTGATGTACGCGCGGTCGCCTGTGCCGCTGCCGTCGCTGCGGAGGTAGAGCGAGCCCTTGGGGGCAGAGACGGACGGCGCACCCGAACCCGCATAAACAGCGACGGCAGAGCTGCTGAAGGACAGTCGCATATTGGCGGCCCCGCCAGCTGTAAGCGCGGTGTCGGGGCGGATTTCTAATGCGCCGCCCTGCATGCCCGCCCAGCCTGATGCGTCCGCCAACCCAAATTGGATCGTTGCGCCGGACCGGGAGATAGCCGGAAAGCTCGACGTGGTGCCGCCGAACTGGAGGCGGGTGAAACCCGTTCCGCCGTTGTTGAGCAGGGTGAGAATGCCGTCCGCTTGGGGGACGATCTTGGAGAGACTGGTCCAGCCGAAAGCCCCTGCCGCGGGGAGTGTGACATTGCCCGTCGTGTCGGTGAGCGCCGGACCGCTCGCCAATGTCCCGGCATTGTTCCAAAGGATGCCGCTCGCCGTGCCGCTGGCAACCGCCGTCGTTCCCACGGTGATGGTGGTCGCCGCGATGCCGCCCACCAGGTAGACCGGCAGCGGGTTGGCGGTCGTGACGTTGGCCCCGTTGGTGACGGGAGTCGTCGGATTGGTCGCGATGTCGGGCATTGGCTACACCAGGGAAATGGGGAGAGGATTCGAGACGCTGACGATGGCGCCGTTGACCACCCAAGTGCGGGGGTTGATGGTTATGTCCGTCCCTGCGGGTCCTGTGGCGACACTCGTTGCCGGCAGCGGGTTTGACTCGCTCACGAGGGCGCCGTTCGTGACGAGCGCGGAGGGGTTTATGGTGATGTCGGGCATGTGGCGCTCCTAATTGCTCACGCGCTCGCGAACAGGGTGAATTTGCCGGTAAAGACACCGGCCGACACGGAGACGCGAAACCCCGTGATCCTGTCCGCTTCGTTGCGTACGCCCATCACGCTGCATGTGTTGAAAGTGCTTCCGCTCCAAAACGCGGTAACGCCCATGAATTTGGTATAAGTTGCGGCTTGAATATTTGCGGCAGTCAATTGGCCGGTGATGCCGACTGGGATAGATGTCGAGATTAATTCGGTGCCGATTAATCGAACGTTTGCCCCGGTGATGCCGAAACTGGCTACGGCGCCAGAACTCATAAGAAGGCCCGCGTCGCTGTAGTCAGATCCACCCGTATCCAGAACGCCATCTGCGCCGTAAGTTTGGAGCCTAAACGTAGAGCCATTCGCCGTGGGCAAAGCCTCAAAGACGCACTGCAGGTTATTGACCTCGGCTGGGATATCCGTGAAGTCTACGAGGGACTGAGCAACGAGGTCCTGCTCGGCGTATTTGTACCAAGCCCCCTGCCGGTTGAGGGCATCCGTCAAGCTCGTCGCGTCTCCCAGATCCGTGATCTTGTGACCAGCGAATGGAATGTCCTGTGAAATGGTGGTCTGCCCATCCTTGGTGATGGTCGTGCTGAGAGCCATGGAGATGTCGGCCAGCAGCGTGTTCCAGGCAGCAGGCGTCGCATTCTGCCCGCTGATCGCAGGATTGAACGCGCCGGGGGAAGCTGGCGGGATGTAAACTCCTGAACCGTTAAAGGGCAACTTACTGTCCTCCTGCTTGGCTGGCCGCGCCTTCGATCAAGCCGGCGCGAATGGGGGTTCCGGAGGCGCGCTTGCGCACGAGCTCAGCGGCGAGCGCCAGCACTCGGCGGCTTTCCGCGGTGTCCGGGTTCAGCATGGCGCGGCCGATCTGGTTGCGAACGGCCTCGTTCGGTCCCATGAGCTTCTGGGCAAGCGCGCCCAGGTTCTCGATCACGCGAGCCGACAGGCCGCCCGTCCCGCCGCGCAGGCTGATGTTGTTGGCGTCGTCCACCACCTCGAGAAGCTTGTCGGCCGTCTTGGAGCCCCGCAGGATGTCGTTGCTGGTGTCGGCGAATGTGCTCTCGGCCGATGCCCGGTTGGCGATATCGCGCGCACGGCCAGGGCCGTAGATCTCGGCAAGCTTGGCCTGTACGGGAGTGCTCTGGTCTATACGGCGAGCCAGCGCCCGAGCGGGTCCAGTGCCCTCCAGCGCAGTCTCTCGGGCGGCATTCGTGGTGCCGGCGCGGGTGGCGGCCTGCTGCTGGACGTTGGCGTTCGCAAGCATGTCGGCCAGTGCGGGCGCGGAATTGGCCGTGGCCTTGTCGCTGCTGCCCTTCCCCAGGAAAGAGCGTCCCGTGTCGAAGAATTCCGGCAAGGACTTGGCTTCTGCATAGGCCTT
>Ga0181339_1000056_pt1 | contig 41498 bp, 74 predicted proteins | sample Sp13VDMM110DD_FD_130101 | JGI IMG/M metagenome (GOLD analysis project Ga0181339, IMG submission 130101) | Freshwater viral communities from Lake Michigan, USA - Sp13.VD.MM110.D.D | ecosystem: Environmental > Aquatic > Freshwater > Lake | place: USA: Michigan | collected 2013-04-23 | reverse complement strand
TCGATAACCGTTACCAGACCATCACCATTTCGTCCACGACCAACGTCGCGGCCGGTGACTGCTTCACGGTAGCGGCTTTGAACGCTGTGCATCACATCACCAAGGGTGACACTGGCCAACTGAGGACGTTCCGGGTTATCTCTGTGCCGAGCGCTACCACGCTGGTGATTTCGCCCCCGATGATCACAAATCAGGTGGCATCCGAGGCGGGCGCGCAGTACCAGAACTGTGTGATCAACACCAAGTCAGCAACGTCGGCAATTGTGTTCTTGAACACCGTCGCTGCCACCGTCAACCCGTTCTGGCACAAGGATGCACTGGAAATTCTGCCGGGCCGCTACGCGATTCCGTCGAATTCCGGTGTTGCCGTGATGCGCGGCACGACCGACAACGGCCTGGAACTGACGATGACCAAGTTCACTGACATCAACACGCTCAAGACGAAGTTTCGCTGGGATACCCGCTGGGGCGTCGTGAACAAGCAGCCCGAAATGACCGGGATCATGCTGTTCAACCAGACCTAAACGCAGGGGCTTCGGCCCTTGCTTTTTAACCAATTCAAGGAAACATCATGTCCCAAATCGTCTACCCCCTCGGCACGGCTCAGATTACTCTGACCGCTACCCAGAGCGTTGCAGTCCTGACCCAGGACATCGCGACCGTCTCGCGCATCATCGGCTACCCGCAGCAGCCCAATTCCGTCGGCGTTCTCGGTACGGTGTCCAACACGCAAACCGTGTTCGGCCCCTACACGGGCGGCGCAACCATCATCATCGATGCTGGTGCGGCTCCGGTGTACTACGACATCGGCGTCAACCCGTGCACCGATGAACGCCTGTTGACCTTTGTGCAGGCCGCTCCTGTCGCTGTCAACGTCACGGGCGCCGTTTCTGCTGCTGCAATGATGGGTGGCCTGGTCACTTCGACCACTGCCGCGGCTGTTGCTGGCACGGTTCCCACCGGCACGGTGATGGACGCTGCCTCGACGTTCGCCGTCAACGACTCGTTTGACTGGTCGGTGATCGCCACAGGTGCGAACGCCTTCACGGTGACCGCTGCCACGGATCACACGCTGGTCGGTACTGCTGTTGTGGCAACCGCCACTTCGGGCCGGTTCCGCACTCGCAAGACTGCGGCCAACACGTTCGTTACTTACCGCATTTCGTAAGGGGTAAAGCATGGATCTGCCAACCGTTCTCTATCGTTGCCCCGGCCCGCATTCGCGTGCGGGTGGTACTTATGGCTTCCTGGGCGTGGAAACACCCGAGAGCTATGACGCAGCGATTGCGGCCGGCTGGCAGTTGACCATGCCTGCCGCCATCGATGCCTACGAGGGCAAGAAGGCCGAAGTGATCGCCGAGGTGGAGAAGGAAGTCGAAGCCGAGAAGCTGGCCGAGCAAGAGCCTGCAGCGGTCAAAGACGCGGTTCCCACCGCAGGCAGTAATCGGCGAGGCCGCAAGCCTAAAGCAAGAGGCTGACCGATGACCCCAGATCTTGTTGCTCGCTTTGAAAGCAAAGTCGTCAAGATCCCCGGCATCGAATGTTGGGTATGGAATGGCACGCTTCAGCCCAAGGGTTACGGGTATTTCCACAGCAAGATTCGCGGGTATGGCGGCGCACACCGCTTCTCGCACCTGATCCACAAGGGCGAAGTGCCGCCAGGACAGCTTGTTTGCCATTCCTGCGATCAGCCGTGGTGCGTCAATCCCGCTCACCTGTTCGCGGGGACTCCCCTTGACAACATGCTGGACAAAGTCAAAAAAGGACGGCAGGCCAAAGGAGATGCGCTTAGCAAAAAGATGCGCGCGTCTTCGAGAGAAAACCTTGTCCGCGGCGAGAAATCCGCAAAGGCCAAGCTGACTTCGGGCCAAGTCTTGGAAATCCGCAGATTGTGTTCTGAAAAAACCGATCAGCGCGACGTGGCAAAAATGTATGGCATTTCTCAATCGGCTGTTTCGTTGATCGTGTGCAGGAAAAACTGGGCGCACATATGACGACGAAATTGCAAATTATTCAGCAGGCGCTTGGAGAAATCGGGCTTGGCACCTATGTGTTCGACCCGTCCCCAGAGCAGTTACAGGCGGCACTTGATCGGTTGAACCGTCTTTCTGCGATGTGGGACGGGATCGGCATTCGCAAGGGCTATGTCCTGGGCGACAACATCGATTCGGAATCAGGCCTTCCTGATACCGCTGTTGATCCGTTCGCAACCCTGCTGGCAATTGCACTGGCACCGAGCTACGGCAAGCAGGTTCCCATGACGCTCGCCGCTGCTGGCAAAGAGGCGAAGAACGCTTTGATGATCACCAACAACACGATCCCGCGCATGGTCTACCCGGGAACGCTCCCCATCGGCCGCGGCAATCAGGTGGACGTGCGCCAGTCGGCCTACTTCGGCGAATGCGACCCGCTCACGACCGGCGTTGATGGCGAATTGACTCTTTAAGGACTCCCCATGGCGACCATCAACGAACTCACCACACAAGACACGGTTGTCGGGTCCGACCAGATCGTTTTCTTCAGCACGGTCAATGGACAGACGCGCAAGGCGCCAATGTCTGCTGTACTGACCTACGTCGAAGACAACATCGACAACACGCTTGAGCCCATTCCGCTCAAGTCCTACCTGCTGGCCGACCTTCCATCCGCCGTGGCAAATCCCTACGCGATGGTCTATTGCCTCAACGGCAATGCCGGCGCCGCGTGCGTGGCCGTCTCCAACGGTACAGCGTGGAAAGTCGTGGCCCTGGGCGCAACTGTTTCTTAAGGACTCATCATGGCAATCCTCGCACCCTTCCAGCCCAAGCCAGGCAGCACCGTTACCGGCACAGCTGGCGCATCGCAGAACGTCACAGTTGACGGTGCGAGCAAACAGATCCTCGTTGCTAACTTCGGCGCCGCGGTGATGTTTGTCCGCATCAAGAATTCCGCAGATACCACGGCAGCCACAGCCGCCGATTGCCCGGTTCTGCCGAACACCTACCTCGTCCTGTCGAAGATGGGCAATGCCGGGCAGGACGCTCAGAACACCGTGGCCATCTTCGGCACGGCTGGCACGTTCTATATCTGCAGCGGGGAAGGCTGGAGTTGAAGCGTGCCCCAAATCTCGATCCTTGGCGGGATTTACTCCGATGCTGTAGCTGAAATTCGCACCAGTTACCCGCGCAACATGATCCCGGTGTTCAAGGACAACGGTGTCAGTATTGGATTCCTGCGTCAAGCTGAGGGCATCGAGAGCTTTTCCGCAGGCCCAGGCATTGACCGCGGCGCCATCGTCTGGAATGGGGTGCATTACCGCGTGATGGGCACGAAATTGGTGTCTGTCACAAGCACAGGCGTCGTTACCGTGTTGGGTGACGTTGGCGCAGGTCCGGCCGTTTCGCTCGATTACTCCTTCGTCAACCTCATCATCGGCTCCGGGGGGCGGTTGTACTACTGGGACGGCACAACGCTGACCCAAGTTACCGACCCTGATTTGGGCGTGAGTGTCGATTCGCTGTTCCTCAACGGCTACACGGTCAGCACGGACGGTGAATTCATCGTTGTCACCGACCTGAACAACCCTCTTTCTGTTGACCCGCTGAAATACGGCTCATCTGAGGTTGACCCTGACCCCATCGTCGGACTTCGGCAGTTTCGAAACGAGCTGTACGCCCTGAACCGCTTCACTATCGAGGTTTTCGACAACGTCGGCGGTGCTGGCTTCCCATTTGCCCCCATCGCAGGCGCCCAGATCACCAAAGGCTGCGTCGGGACACGTGCCGCGGTGTTCTGCGCCGAGACGCTGGCTTTCATGGGTGGCGGCAGGAATGAAGCAATCGCGGTTTACATGGGTGCCGGTGGACAGATCCGCAAAATCAGCGATGACGAGATAGAAAAACGCATCAGCACCTACACAGAGGATGAACTCGCCCTGTGTTTGCTCGAAACTCGCAAGCTGGACGATCACGAATACCTGTATCTGCATCTCCCGAGCGAGACATGGGTGTTCGACGTCATCGGGTCGGCCAAATTCCAGAAGCCTATCTGGTTCAGCCTGCACTCAGATGCGGCTGCGGAAGACAATTACCGTGCCAAGAACTTCGTTTTCTGCTTCAACAAGTGGTTTTGCGGTGACAAGACGACCTTCAACATTGGCCGCGTCACAAACACCGTCACCACGCAATACGACGAGATTGTTGGCTGGCAATTCGACACTGCATATCTCTACAACGCATCCAAAGGCGCAATCATCCACTCGCTGGAGCTGGTTGCGGCGCCAGGGCGTGCGCCAGATGGCCGGAATCCGCAGATTTTCTACAGCTACACCGACGACGGGTTGACGTGGTCAGACGAGCGCATCGCGGGGGCCGGTAGGCGAGGGGAATACCGCAAGCGCATCACCTGGCAGCAGTGCGGGCAGATGGACAACTACCGCGGCCTTCGCTTCCGAGGTGCAAATGACACGCCGATAGGCTTCATGCGGCTTGAAGCCGAACTGGAGCCACTCTATGCCTAGCGCAAACCGGCTTTCTCGCGCGCAGCTTGCAACGATTTCGGCCGACTCGCAAATCATCAAGTTCTTTGAGAGCCTGATGCGCGGTCAATTGGTCGATCCAGCCGTTATCACCGTGGGCGCGTCTCCATACACCTACACCGCCGAGGCCGACGGCCTATTGATCGTCGCGGGCGGGACTGTCTCGCAAATCGCCTACCTCCGCAATGCCACATCCGTTCCCTTGGGCGTCATTGCTGGCTCTGTGCAGGTTCTTTCTGGTGACGCCATCACCATCACCTACACCGTGGCGCCGACCGTCACGTTCCTGCCGTCATGAAGCCCGAAGCATTCGCCTATCTCAAGATGCCGGCCGATGCCGTGAAGTTCCTTGTTGACCTCTACGCAGTCATTCAGGCCTGGGACGACTTTGTAGACGGTGACGACATATCGCGCGAAGAAAAAGACCTGGCGATTTTTGCAAGCCTGGTCGGCATCCCGGCGAACCCATTTTATATACAAAACAGCATGATTTTGCTACCGCTTATATCGGTAATGGTCTTAAAATGGAAAGCAGCAGATACAGCCGAGCGCGAAGGCGGAAACCTGCACCTGGCGTATAGCTGGCGTGCTGGTTATTTTGACGTTGTCTTGCAGGTTTTTTCGATTGTTCACGGCCCTGAGAACGCGATGAAAAACGCGCATCGGGTGATGGAACTCTACGGCGAATCCTTCGAAGACTACGTTCAGGAGTTCAAACATGCCTGACATCGTCTCGGGAGTAATGGCTGGGGTCAGCCTGCTAAACGCGGGCGAGCAGGGCAATGCAGCGCAAGGTGCCGCGGCCGTTCAATCCGGCACGTCTGCTGAACAAATCGCAGAATTCCGCCGTCAATTCGATGCGTTCCAGCGGATCATGTCACCCTACACCTCTACCGGTGTGGATGCGCTCAATCAAAGCCGTCAACTTCTTGGCCTGGGAGCGCTGAGTCCTGCAGCCTCCGGGGGTGCGGGCTCGCAAAGCTACAACGACATCCGCAACCGTCTCATCGGTCAATACACCACGAATACGCCTGGCACCATGCCGCAACTACCTGTAGGTGTCAACGCGGTGGCAGGCGCAAAGGACGGGCAACAGGGCTATTGGGTTGACAACAATGAAGGCGGCTCGACGTTCACGCCCATGGTTGGTGGTGCTGCGGGCGGCCCAACTATCGATGAAAGCGGTCTTGAAGCCGCAATTCAAGCTGAGTTGGCTGCGCAGCAGGCCGGCCAGCCGTCGCTCGGAACCGCTGATGAGCAACAAGCTGCGGCTGTCGCAAAGTTTGAAAACAGTCCATATTTTCAGGCCATCGTGCGGCAGTCTGAAGACGCGATGCTGCAAAACGCTTCGGCAACTGGCGGCCTTCGTGGCGGCAATACACAAGACGCGCTATCCAAAAATCGACCGATTCTGCTGCAGCAACTGATTGACAAACAACTCGCCAACCTTGGCGGATTGACGAGCCTAGGCCAAAGCTCGGCCGCTGGTGTTGGTCAGGCCGGGCTCACAACCGGACAACTGGTGGGTGGGGGCCTGGGCACCCAAGGCGCAGCTCAGGCGGGCGGTATCTTGGGACAGTCCAATGCAAATATTGGGGCGCTTGGAACCATCGGTGGGCTATTTGGAGCCAAAACCGCAGGAACCAATCCATTCGGAAACATCGGATCGATCATCAAGTACAGCGGCACCAGCTACAACCCGTCCGCGCCGAACTACGAGAACTCCATGGATAGGGGAGTGTTTCTGTGAACCCCATCAACTACACCGGGCTACAGACCGATCCTGCGCAGGCTCTGACGCAGGGATTGAAGGTTGGCATGACGCTCGACGCCATCGGCATGGAAAAACAGCAACAACAGCTCGCCCTGCAGGCCCAGCAGCAGGCCATCGAGGGCCAACGCGCGCTTCAGTCGGTGCTGAGCAATCCCAATGCTACCGCACAGGATTACGGCGCCGTTGCAGCCATCAACCCCAAGTTCCGCGAGTCCATCAAGGACCAGTGGGACCGTCTCGACAGCGGTCGCCAGCAAGCTCTGATCGGTGACGCGTCACGGCTTCATAGCGCCTTGAGTGCTGGTCGTCCTGACGTTGCCCTTGAATTCATCGATGTGCAGCTCAAGGCCGCGGAGAACTCCGGGGACAAGCAGCGCGCGAAGCAAATCGGCATGTACCGCGACATGATCAAGGAGGCACCGGATTACGCCCGAGCCATGATCGGCGCATCAATTGCCGCGGTGCCCGGCGGTGAAAAGTACTTTTCGTCTGTCAAAACGCAAGGCGAAGAACAGCGCGCAGCCGATGCGGCACCGGCAGAGCTGGAGAAGAAAAAAGCTGACGCACAGACGGCAATCGTCAACGCACGTTATGCCGAACCGAAGATCCGCGCCGAGGTGAACAACGTCCTGAGTCAGACTTCAGAACGCGGCGCACGTCTCGGGCTGGATCGCGATAAATTCAATCTGGAATTCGACACCCAGCTTGAGAAGCTCCAGAGCAAACAAGGCATGCCCTCGTTGTCGGCTGGCATGGAAAAAGAGCAGGCCGCAGCAGTTGGCAATGCGCTGGTGTCAAAAACAGCATCAGATCGCGCCGTCGGGCTGGCGCAGGCGCTCAAGTCCGAGTCAACTACTGTTGGCGGGAATCCCCTCCGGTGGTTGACCGAGAACGCCAAGCGCATTACTGGCAGTGAGGACGCTTACACCGCGCTTCGCCAAGATTACGTCCGCATCCGCAATCAAGGCTTGTTGTCCGACCTGCCTCCGGGACCAGCGTCTGACAAGGACATCGCCCTGATGAAAGACGGCTTCCCCAATGAAAACCAGTCGCCCGAGTATATCGCCGGCTGGCTGGAGTCCTACGCTAAGGTTCAAAAGGCGATTGCCCAAAAGGAAGAGGCAAAAGCCGACTGGATCAGCAGCGTCGGAAGCCTTCGCACCGCGGGAAAAGACATTGTCATCGGTGACGTCACAGTTCCCGCCGGCACATCTTTCACCGAATTTATCAAGCGCACCCAGGGCGCCGCGCCGAAAGTCAAGAACGCAACGGGTTACATGAACTTTGGGCGCTAAATGGCACAGAGCTTCAAAGACCCCGTGTATGACGAACTGGATGCGCGTTACGCGGCCCAGGTGGGCGTGCCTGAGTGGCTGATGGTTGGCATCCGCACCAACGGCGAGCGTTCGAACGCCGATCAAGTGTCGTCTGCCGGTGCAAAAACTGTGAACCAGTTTACGCCGACGACGCGAAAACTCGTCCTTGACAAATACGGGGTAGACCCGTGGGCGTCTCCCGAGGCCTCCACTTTGGGTAAGGCCTACCTGCTGAAAGAATCGCTGGACCGCAACGGACAAGACCCAGCCGCAGCGGCGCGCGAGTACATCGGCGGCACAAATCCGGCCAACTATGGACCACAGACCCGCGCTTATGTCAATCGCGTGATGGTCGGGCGCCCGAAGGACATGCAAGCCCCTGAGGCGGCCCAGACGCCCACTGGTGGCCGCAGTTTGCGCGCCGAACTTGCTGCAAGCCAAACCCAAACACCCAGCATCGCCAAGATTTACGAGGCTTATCAGTCCGGAAAGATGAGCCCCGAGCAGGAAAAGGAATTCGAGGCCGACGTCAACTCCGGATCAATCCTGCTGCCCAAAAAAGCCGAACTGAAGGTCAAAGACACCTCCAACATCGTTCCGGACGGCGTGATTGAGGCCTACGTCAGCGGGAAGATGACACCTGAACAGGTGGCCGAGTACGAAGCCGACCTTGCATCAGGCGCAATCAAGTTGCCCGACGGCATTACGCACACCCCCAGCGAGAAGCCCGGCATGCTGGCCAAGCTGCGCGACGTGGTTACAGGCGAACTCCGTGCGACTGGCGAAACTTCAACCCTGCCCGAGTGGACCGGGATGCCTGAACTCAATCAGTTGTCCGCTGCGTCTGCTAAGGCTGGTGTCGGCACGATGTTTGCGCCCAGCTCTGAAGTACCGCAGATCATTCAAGCCCAGTTCCCCGGCGTCACCGTGCGCAAGGACGAAAAGGGAAACAACATCCTGAAAAGCTCCGTAGATGGCAAGGAATACGCCATTCCACCGGGCTTGACCATGGGCGACATTCCGCGGGCTCTGGGCGCTGTTGCGGCCTTCACCCCCGCTGGTGGTGCAACGACGCTTCCCGGTCTTGCTGCAGGGTCTGCCGCGACCCAGGCTGTGATTGAGGGCACACAGGCCGCTACAGGCGGTGAGTTCAATCCGTCAGAGGTTGCATTGGCAGGCGCTACCGCACCTATCGCGGCGCTTGTCGCGCAAGGGGTTGGGGCGTCTGTTCGTGGCGTTCAACAGACTCTCAACAAAGGCGGTGCCGGAACCCGGCCGGCCGCTCAGCCGGGCGCTGTCACGCCGGCCGCTCCTGCCGCACCAGTTGTCCCTGTGGCGGCCCCTGCTGCCCCCGTACAGGCCGCGGCTGAAATGACACAGGAACAGCTTGCCAGCACGGCCAAAAAGGCCGCAACGGCTCCGTTCGGCAAACAGGCGGCGACCGAAGAGTTGGCTGCGCAGGCATCGCCGAACAGGGCTGTTACCGAGGCCGCCGACCGCCTCAAGATGGAGCTTGACCCCGATTTTGTGACTGACAACGCGCAATTTCGGAATCTGGTTGGCCTGGCGCGCTCTCAGGCCGGCAGCAATGCCGAGGCGCGCGGCATCCAAGTGGCCGAAAACGCAGCCCAGAAAGCCGAAGAGGCTCTTCAAACCCTAGGCGCAAGCAAAGACATCGCCTCCGTGTCCGACAAGATCAAGGGCACGCTCAGCGCAACCCGGGATGACCTCGAAAAGGCCTCAGACGCGCTTTACAAAGAGATTGACGATGCTGTGCCAAAATCTACGCCCGTCGAAATGCCGGCGCTCCGGGCTCGCTTGGATGCCGTCATTGTGGATATGGGCGGGGAGACTGGTTTGTCCGCGCAGGAGAAACAGCTCGTCAAAATGCTCGGCGAGCCGGTTACCTACGGGCGCATGGCGCGCGAGAGGGGACTGATCGGCAAAGCAATGGCCGGCAAGGAGTCTCCCTACGGCAGCATGGAAGAGGGCTCGCTGAAGCAGCTCTACAAAGCCATGGCCGAGGATCAGCTCGACGCCGTCACGTCTGTCGGCGGTGAGGCGCTGCGCGACAAATACCGTCTCGCCTCGCAGTTGGTGGCCAAACGCAAAGGACTGGAGAAGCGGATTGTTGAGACTTTTGGCAAGGACGGCAACGGTTCTCTTGTGCCTGCTCTGCGAAATGCTATTAGTGCATCTGCTCGTGGGGATGATAAGGGGCTGGCTAAGCTAATCCAGACGATCCCCGAGCCCCTGCGCAAAGAGGCCTTGTCGTCCGCGCTACTGACGCACGCCACCAGCACTACCAAGGGTGGGCAGTTCGGCTTCCAACAATACTCAAAACTCTACCGCAGCATTCGTGAAAACAGCCCGGTCTACGCCTCCATCGTCAAAACCCTGGGTGAGGGTAGCGACGAACTCCTGAACGACCTGTATCAGGTATCTCGGTCCATCGCCAAAGCTCAGGCGGCAGTTCTGCAGACGGGCAAGGCCAACCAAGGCTTTCTGAACACGCTCAAAGGTCCGGAAACACTGGTGGGCAAGGTGCTGGAAGGCGCAACGGGCGCAGCAGCGCGCGGGATAGCAACTGAGGCTGCTACTTCCATGGCATTCGGCCCGACTGGCGCCGGTTTCATGGGTGGCGCATTGCAATCCCTTGCCTCTGGCAAAAAGGACGCGCTCAAGGCCGTTGGCGACCTTCTGACCTCCCCGGAATTCAAGAAGGTTGTCGAAGAAGCCGCCACCAAGGGCTTCGCTTCGAACAAGTCCATCGAACGACTCGCACGCGCCAGAGCGATGCGCGGTTACGCGAACTTCATCCCCGGCACCTTCAAGCGAGACGTTACTGAGCGTGAGGCTTGGATCAACTCCGCATTGCAGGCCGGCCGCGGCAAGGACCGCGAAAAACAACCACTTGCGGGCCAAGGCTCGACCCTCTGAGGAAAATCATGGCCCAAATCGCCACCATCAACCCGCTAAACCAGTTTTTCAACTTGGATGGCTCGCCGCTGAACAACGGCAAGCTTTACTTCGGCGAAGAGGGCAAAGACCCTGAGCAATTCCCGATTCAGATGTATTGGGACGAAGCCGGGCTGGTTCCGGCTCTGCAGCCGATCCGCACGACATCGGGTTACGCTGCCCGGACGGGCTCGCCCGCGATTCTTTATTGCGGCAGCAAATACAGCTTGCGTGTCCTGGCGTCCAATGATGTGCAGGTTTTTTACCTTGCTTCTGCGGGCAGTGCTGCGGCCGAAGCATTCAGCGCATTTTCTCCATCGAATCTCACGCCGTCTTATGTGAGCGCCAGTGTTTTTACGGTCACTGGCGCTCAAACAGCTGTATTGCCTCAAGGACTGAGGTTGAAATTCCAGGTTACGGCCGGAACGGTGTACGGAACTGTTCAGAGTTCGGTCTATGGCGCCTTGACGACCGTGACCATGGCAATGGATTCAGGGCAGTCACTCGATGCCGGGCTGTCCAGTTTTGAGGTTGGCTTTTCTCCGGTCAACGACGCCATTCCACGCGGAATTTTTCCGACTATCCCGCAGAACTATGGTCAGTTCTACGGCCTGACCATGTCCACGGCCGGAGCTAGCGCGACGATGAGTATCGCCGCTGGCGTTTGTACGAACAGCACCAGCGTGGCCGTGATGACCCTCACCGCCATCGCAAAGACGACCAGCGCATGGGCTGTAGGCACTGCTGCGGGAGGTTTGGACACTGGCGCGATTGCGAACAGCACCAAGTATTACTTTTATGTCATCCGCCGACCCGATACGGGCGTGGTCGATGTGGTGTTCAGCCTGAGTTCCAGCGCGCCAACACTCCCAGCGAATTACACCCAGTACCGCTACATCGGCATGGGCCTGACGAACGGCTCTGCACAGTGGACAAAGTTCTTCCAGTCTGGTCGCACGTTCTGGTGGGATTCCCCGCCTCTGGACGTAGGCGCCACCGCCTCTGTAGGTTCGTCCACGAGCTACACCCTTACCGTACCGGTCGGGCGCCGAGTAGAGGCAAAACTCAACGTCAGCATTGGCTCCACAGCCGGAACTGTTGTGGTTTACGTCCACTGCCCTGACGCCAGTTCCGCTGCCGCAAGCCTTACCGCCGCTCCGTTGGGCGCCCCTGGAGCAGACGACAACGGTATCACGGGCGGGCAAATCGTTTGCCTGACGAACACATCAGCTCAAGTTGCCGCACGCGCCAACGTGAGCGACACGTTGCGCATTGCAACGCTTGGCTATACAGACACCGTTGGAATTGATTCATAGAAAGGACTCCCATGATCGACGCGAAATCAGCATTTGGCATCCTGGCCGATGGCTCGGACGAAACCACGAAGATAGCCGCAGCGCTTGCCGCTGGCGGAGACACCGGGACGGGTGACGAGGTTTACTTCGGCCCCGGTATCTACGGGGTGAACAACCTCCCGGCCATTGATCGGCTGGTGAACTTTCGGGGCGCCGGCAACAACAAGACCATCTTCAAGAACCTGTCCTCAACGGCAAGGATGTTTGAGTTTGTCGGTCTTGCAGGGTCGGACTGGAACAGCGCCTTTGCGCTCCCCGGCAACTTCACCATTGACCAGAACGGCTGTACCGGCAACGCCGTGGAGTTGAATGCCATGTTCAGCGGCCTGTCTGATTGTTGGATCAAGAACCAAGGCGGTGCAGGTTACGGCGTCAAGGCCAAAAACATGACGCAGGGCCAGTTGAAAAACGTGCACGTCACTGGCTCGACAAACGGCATTTTGCTTGATACCTGCTATTACCCATACCTCGAAAACTGCTCTGTTGAACGCTCGACAGGTGTCGGTGTTCGCATGGTCGGCTGCGCATCGGTCAACGCTTCGTCCCTCTACCTCGACCACGGAAACGCCGGCTCAGTGGGCAGCAACTCCCCAGAACTCCTGCAGATCGAAGGCTGCACGACGGTCAATATCAACGGTCTGGCTTGCGAGATGGGAACATCTTCCAACCTTGTGCCGAACCGCTATTTTTGGGTCTTGAACAGCTCCAACGTGAACTTCAACGGTGGTCGAATCAACCAGTACGCATCCGAGAGTTCGAGCTACATGTTCTATTCGCAAGGGTCCAGCACACGGATTCGCGGCTTTGAGTGGTTTGAAAATCAGGCGACGATGATCTTCGCTGGAGTGTCTGGCGACAACGAATCCATCGCGCTTGAGGACATCACCACTTATCTATCCAGCCCGGGGTCGCGTTACGGGCTGGGTTGCTGGGAGGGCCGTACTGGTCGAGTGCGCATCACCAACTGGACAGACCGCTACCAAGTTCCTGAAACCAACATTCACGCATTCGATACGGTCTGCCAACAGGTCACATCGAAGATTGTTATCTCCAGCGCAGCCGGAGCGAAAGGTACTTACATCAACTGCCGCGAAGTCGGCGGCGCGGGTGCAGCCTCGGCGACCCTGATCGGCTGCAACTAACGGCGCAGGATGTAATGCAATGCCCCGTCAATCTCACCGTTTTGGAGCATGCCGACGTGCAGCGCCACGCGGATAGACGCAATGTTGTCGGGCTTGATTTCGGCCCGCAAGTCGCCGTCGATCTTGGCAACAAGCTCTCGAACCATCGCCTTGGCAAGACCCTGCCGGCGCTCACATGGCGCAATCGTCCACGACAGCTCCTTTACGGTGCCGTCAAGGTCCGCCCGCACGGTGCCGACGGGTTTCCCTTCGACCTCGGCCACAAAAAGCTCACGCGCCGGGTTGTCCAGCGACTTGCGAAGCCAGGCGATGTGATCGGAGAGTTGAACGACTTCGCTGTTGAAGCTGCGCGCTCGTGTTTCCGGGTCGTTGCGCCACGACAGCAAAAGCTCCGCGTCCTTGAGGGTGGCAGGGCGAAGGGTGACGTTCATGCGGGATTCTATGCACCGGGTTTTGGCAAGTTCCAGAAAAAACCCTTAGTTGTAAATAAATCACAGGGATAAGGACTGAGCCAGTGAGCCCACCTCCACACGAAGACTACGACAAGCGGTTTATTGCCATCGAAACAAAGCTCGATGTCAATACAGCCGTTACCGAAAAGCTCGCGACCGACACCGCCGAACTGCTGGAAATGTGGCGTGACGCCGGGGTTTTCTTCAAGTGGATGCGCCGCCTTGGAGCCTCTGTGTTGTGGTTAAGCAAGGTAATGCTTGCCGTGGCTGCGATCTTGGCGGCTATTCGTTATGGATGGAAGGGTGAAAAATGAAGATTGAACTTGTGCCCAACTGGCGAAAGTTATGGAAGTCGTGGTCCCTGCGCTTTGCTGCTCTGGGCGCCGCTCTGCCAGAAATCTTGCAGTTGCTGGCAGACAACACGGACACCATCCCATGGTTTGACGAGGGCTACAAGTCCGGCATACGGCTGGTGTGTCTGGTGCTGGTGATCGTCCTGCGCCCGGTCAAGCAAGAGGCTGTGTCCGGAAAGGAGCCGGCATGAAGACTTCTGCTCAAGGGCTTGATCTCATCAAGGAATTCGAGGACTGCAAACTGGAGGCATACCCGGACCCGAAGACGGGCGGTGATCCGTGGACCGTGGGGTGGGGCGCTACAGGCCTTGGAATCGGCCCCGGCACCGCCTGGACACAGGAGCAAGCGGACAGCCGCCTGATTGCCGATGTGGCCCAGCGCGAAGCCCTTGTAAGCCAAGCCGTCACGCATCCGATGACACAGGGCCAGTTTGACGCCTTTGTCTCCATCGTCTTCAACGTGGGGCAGGGCTCAAAAACCCGGGACGGCATCCTCCGATTGAAGGACGGCCGCCCATCCACACTGTTGCGCAAATTCAACGCTGGCGACATATCGGGCGCCGAAAACGAGTGGCTGAAGTGGATTAGCCCCGGCTCCAACGTCACCAAGGGCCTACTGCGCCGTCGCATGGCCGAACTTGAGCTGTTCCGGTCATGAGCTGGCTTTCCCCATACCGCTGGCTGCTCATAGGCGGCCTTGTGGCGGCTCTCTGGGCATGGCACTGGAACGACAAGCGCATTGCCGTGAACGACGCCATAGCCGTGATCCAAGCTGAGCAAACCGCCGCCGCACTGGTGGCCAGCGAGAAAGCCCGCGCCGTAGAGGCCGAACTTCAAACCAAAGTGAGAAAGGTATCCAATGATTACCAAGCTGAGAAAAAGCGCCGCGCTGCTGATGCTGTCGCTACTGCTGGCCGGCTGTCAGAGCTTCAATCCGCCATCAATAGTGCAAGCTCCGCAGATCCCTCCAGCGCCGGAGGAGTTGATGGCCCCTTTGCCACAATCGCCAGTGAATGTTCAAGAAAGCTTGTCCTACTGGACGGCTACGCTCAAGAGCTGGCAGGAAAGGCAAAGGCTTTGCAGGACTACGCCAGAGAAGTGCGTGTGAAGCCCTAGTCCTTCTTGCGGTTGAAAAACCAGAAAAGCACGATCACCGCAGCCACGGCCGCTGCCGCTAAAAGGCCCTTTTCAAAAATCGATAAGTTAGCAAGTGCATCCACGAAATCCTCCAGTAGTTAAGCCCTTCAAGATATCACTACTGGCGTGAGGGGTTTGTGATTAAAGCACCGATTGCGGGTGCGGTCTGTTGGGTGTATTCGCGGGCGCGGGGGTTATCGTGCGTATCTCAACACATCCTCGGACCAGCAACCCTGCCATTTTGTGCGCCGGCCAAATTTCCGCTTGAGCGCAGTCATTTTGGGTTTGTTATCCTCGCAAATTTCATCCCATACATCGTGCCAGACTGAGTCAAACCGCTCCGCCTTGGGTGGGGTATAGGAATAGCAGTCATCATGAATTATTTTTAGCCGCCCCGCGTCGATCTGGTCGGAGAATGTCGGGAGCACCAAAGAGATAACATCTTGCTCAATCTCAACGACCGTAATGCTTTCAACCTCCGGCTTCGCCAAAATCGCAGTAAGCACCATCCCCAAGCCAAGCCCATTGATGTGAACATTCCCCCTGGCCTCACGGATAAACGCCATGTTGGTGCGAACTTCCATGGGCGTGTTTGACATGACAACACCGCGTCGATCGTGGCATAACTTTTTGTAGACTCCTGCCTCACAGCGCGCATAGGACCGCCCGCGCATCATTGAACGCATGTTTTCCAGCGCCACGTCCGCATCGGAAAGAACCATCGTCTGAACTGACCACGCGCCACTGCGTCCATCCGGCACTGCAACATCAATTTTCATCACTCACTCCTTAAAAACTTTGGAATAGCCGAAAGCCTACCGTAGGCAAACAGCCGGGTGTTTTGGGGGACTTTGGAACGACGCGCACAGCCGCGCAAATCGTCTTTTGCGGAAAACGATGCGGAACAGGATGCGGAATTAGCTACATAAACCATAGCAAGAAAGCTATGGTGCCCGGGGCCGGAATCGAACCGGCACGCCTTGCGGCGGGGGATTTTGAGTCCCGAGCTATTTCTAGGATTGGTGCGGTTTTCGGCTGATTCTATTCCGCATGAAGTTTGCATATTACGCCGATTCGCTCGCTGGTGAATCCGTTTTTGCGGAAACGGCAAACTCGATGAACTTCTCTCCGGTTGCTGCCGGGTCCAAACCTAGCGAATCACATACAAAGCCGAAGGCCGCACGAGCCTGAGCCTCCGTCATCCGTGCACCCTTCGGTGACGAGTCTCTGAGGAACTGAGTTCCTCTGCGGATGGCTGAGAGCTGTAGCGATGCCTTGGCACTTTGCGCGTGCAGAGCATGAATTTGTTCAGATGTGCTCATTGCTGTTCCTTTTCTTTGGCGCGGTCAATCGCACGGTTAAGCCATCCGGACCCGAGCCGCTTGAGCTTTTCCCAGCGGGAATCGGTCAGCCGGACGGCGTGAGGCTTTGTCGCCAGTTCTGGCGGCAGCACTGGGCGCCCGCGTTTGGTTGGTTTCAATTTCACACCGCGTCCGACAAACCGCCTGTCAAGGCATGGACAAGGCTCACCATCTCTTGATAGGCTTCGGGGCAATTTGCCTGCCCATCCTCCGCATATGCAAGAACCAAGGAGGCGTGCTTGAGTGCGCTCACACTAGACGCTCTCAGCTTGTCAAAGCGGAAACGCTCAATCATCCGCACTTCATTGTCGATATTGATAGAGCTGACTTCCATGGATTAACTCCTAATTTGATTTGATTAATGTAGCACAAAAATTGTCACGCGGTAAAGGTTTTAAACAAATCCTCGCGCTCAACCTTAAGCCAATCGAAAAACTCCAATCTTGTATTTGATGCTGCCCACCGGGCCTTTTCGAAATTGAGTCGCACGGTCACCAACGCACTGCATGCGGCCATGATCGTTTCATGAAAAGTATTCGGCGAGGTTAAGTCCAGCATGTCGTATTGCAATGTATTAACCAACAGCAGTGCATCTTTCACGTTGCTAATGGTGTCGTCCATACCCTGCATCGCCATATTTCTTTTTTCCTCAAAATAGCCCTCATCCATTCTTGCCATATTCACCTCACTGGTTTAAGTTGTGCAGCCTTGCTGCGGTAGTGTTTGCGGGTCAACCCCACCGACGAGTGCTGAAGCAATTCCGATGCCTCTGCGTCACTGCTGGACAGGTCGCTGGCTCGCTTGCGCATGTCCCGCAGAACCATAGCCCTGATCTGCAGAATCAGCGGCTCATCGTTCCAAATGCCCGCCACCACGGCGGCGCGTATCCTGGCGCGGTCGTATGCGCCCCGCAGCTTCGCGGGCGTGACTGGCGAGCCGTCAGGCATGGACAGCAACATCAGATGAGTGGTAAACAGCGACCTGCGCCGCGCCAGCAGGTCGGGCAGCACTTGGGAAAGGGCAAGGTCAAAATCGGCCTTCTTGCCCGTTTTGCTGGCCTTTACGCGCAGCATGTTGTTTGCCGGTAGCGTGACCTCGCGGCAGTCGGTCAGCCGCATTCCTGTTGCCGTGGATAGATCCATGCAATCCCTAAGCATCGGCTCGGCTACCGAATAGACGATTTCAAACAGTTCGTCGGTGACTTCAAACTCACGGGCGAATTCCTGATTTTTCCACTTGGCACGCTTCAGCCCTGCGGCTGGGTAGGGCAGCGTCGTCATGCCCCACATTTGGGCCTGATGCCAGATCAGCGACAGCAGCGCCATTTCCCGGTTTGCCTGCGTCTTGCCCTTGCGCGCCTTGAGGTAGTCCACCAGATGCACCAGCTTGGTCGCGTCCCATGTGGCCGTAGCGAACACCTTGCGCAGCCATTTCAGGCTTTTTGCGTAGCCCCGGCGCGTTTCCTTGTTGTCATACTCTGGCAGCTTGTCCTGCTCCCACTGCAAAAACGCTTCTTCCATCGTGCCCTTGATGCGTGGCTTGTTGTTGTGCAGCGCGTCCCACTGGGCCAGCGCTTCGTCCCGGTCGCGGCCAAGCGGAATATCCGGCACACCCTCGCCGCGCATGTCATAAAAATGATAGACGTAGCGTTGCCCGTTCGCGCCCTTGCGGACGTGTACGCGAAGCCGGGGGTACTTGGTCAGTTTAGGCACGGAGAGCGGCTATGTTGGGGGCATTCGATGCTACAGCTTCCCGGCCTTCCAGCCAAGCGCGTGCGTGAAAGCGGGACACGACAACCCGGCGCCCGTCCCTGCGGTGCGGGATGCTGCGCTCTTTCAGCCAGGCGTCCTGCTCAGCGGCTCGGGCAAACCCGGTCAGGCCGTGCAGTTCTTGCGCTGACAAAAACTCACTGTCGTTCATGTCGGCCCTTCCTTGGTTTGAGTCTTTCCAATTTCAGCAGCGGCGCGGGTGATGGCGCGGCGGGTTGCGGCGTCAGGGTCAATGTGGTCTTCGCAGTTCTCGGTCCACTCATTTTCGGTGGCGTGGTACTCGCGCACGATGGTTTGATTCAGGGCGGGGTGGCAGACCACCCTGAGGCCCAGCTTTACAGCCAGCCGAAGCGCCGCGCCATCATCTGCAAGAGGGTCCCAGTAGCTGTAGGTCATCCCGTATGGCGTTTTCTTGCCCGGCAGTAGCCGCATGCAGTTCACCTCACGATTCCAGCGCGCGCGCAACCCCGCAGCCTTAGCCGCCAATTCAAGCAATTCACGATCACCCATGACCATCCTCCCGGGTAGCAGAGCCAGGATTTATTTGGCTGGTGGGTGCATCGGGGCGGGGTGCGATTTCGCCCAGTCGCTGGCGGAACGCTGACGATGATTCATGCTCCAGTTCGTACCAGCTTGAGGACGCGGCCCGCTTGTATCGGGTGGTCAGGGCGTCGCATGTCGGGTTTGCGGCCAGCCAGCGCCAGTCCTCAAGAATCATGTTTCGCAAAAACTCCATGTGTCGCGCGGCCCAGTAGCGACGCTTGCGCCATGACTTGTACCGCTGGATGAGTGATGTAATCATGTTGGGCCTCCTTCGTCCAGTGCGTCGAAAATCCGTTTGAGCGCTACCTCTGGCGGGATGCGGTCGCGTTGCTCGGCGCTGCACGCTTTGAGAGGCGAATCGGCTTGCCAAGTCCTGCCGTCCGGTGCGGTCAGCGTCCAAGTACCGACTTGCCAGCGCTGCGCAGGAGGCGTTGGCAGCATTACCCCGCCCCCAGCACACGCGGCCAAATGATCCTGACTCCCGCCCGCCCCCAAATGACCTGAATCCGGCTGTACCGGCGAGGAGGGGGAGGCGGCGCGATCACGGCGCTTGCGGAATTCATAGACGGCTGACCTCAGGTCCTTCCGTGCCTCGATGTAGTTCGCATGAGCTTCGTTGACCGCGTCATCTGCACCACCCGGAGTTTCGCCGTCCAGCAAGTGCGCGGCATCCAATGCATCGACCGAATAGGCGAGCTGCTCTGCCGCCGTCGCCATGTACTCGGCATGCTCAATCGCATAGTCTTTGTCCGAGCGCCCTTCGGGTACAGCGCCAGCGGCTTGCTGGATTGCGGCGCGGGTGTAGGCGGCAAGCTCCCGCCCATTCATTGAAATAAGAGGGTCGTCTGGGTGCCGATGTTCCGCAGAGACTCTGGCCCCGTGCGCTCTCGCCAATTCGATGTTGGGCAGCTCAGGCATCGCTCCATGGGGTGTGGGTGTGGTCATAGTGTCCTCGCTTTAATCATGGCGTTAGCGATCTTGTAGGCCGCTTGCGCGGTGATGTCCTCGTATCCATCAAGCCCGTTCAAGCTGGGCGCGCCGGCAGTCGTCAGCATTCCCTGCAACGCCCTTGCCGCGAAGTAGTCGCGCAGCGACATGCCAGGCATGACAAACTGGTTTTCGCTGACCTGCAGTGGCAGGCTATCGCGGCCAACCTTGACAGGAAAAGCAGGGCCGCCATCATCAATTTCAGCCGCGCTCATGCTTTATCACCCTCACCCGCAGGGCTGGCGGTGCAGAGAATGGCGGCGATGTATTCGTTCCAGTCCTTCACGTCGGCGAAGATGACAGAGTTCCAGCCGCCTTTGATGCCCGCGAGAAAGACGCTGGTGCTGGAGCTGTGGATGTCGCATCGTTCGATGACGTATTCAGCCCCCACAACCAGCCCGGCTTTCACTGCATAAACGTGCTCATTCGGATAGCCGTTCTCGCCGGTGTAGACGACCTTCCGCCCCCGCGGGCCGTGAATGTTCATGGCTGGCGCCCATGGCTGGCGCGCCTCTTTTGCCGCCGCATCCGTTACCCCCACCACGCTGACCTGGTCGGCCTGCCCCGGGGTGGGCTGCACCACTGCTGGGGCGGCACCCTGCGGTGCGGCTGCGCGCATGGCCCTGTAGATCACCCCTGGGCTGTTGCCACCCGTACGCTCAAAGTATTCACGCGCCGCCTTCGCTCCCGCGTCGATCATTGCCGGTGTAACCACCTCGCCCACTGCAGGAGAAGCCGCAGGGGTGGCGCGGTCACGGTCAAATAAATCGGAGAGCGTGGTGTTTAGTTTTGCCCTTTCATCGGCAGTCATGGGGTGAAGCATTGCAGGCGTAAAGACGCCACGGCCCGCCCCCACATCGCCACCAGCACCACCGGGCACAGGGGTAGCGAACATGCCGTCGGATATGTGACACAGCGCGGCTTCGTAGCCCTTGAGCGCGTTCTTGGCGAACAACACGGCGTCCCGGATGGTGCCGCTGCGTGTGCCGCCATCAAGGTCATGGTCTTTGGCTGGGAAACTGTTCTCGGCGATGTGCCGCAGCATTCGATGGGCGCGCTGCAGGGAGAAATAATCGTCTTCGGTGAACGTCTTCAACGGCTCACCCACCGCCACCGAAGCAACCGGCACCCGGCTGGCGGCGTTGACCACGGTGCAAATCGCGTCGAGCAACGCCTCATTTTTTCCGCTGGCAATGTGGGCGCCTGCCATCAATGGATGCTCGGCACCGGTTTCGATGTGACGCAGCCCGCGCTGGCCGCTCACCTGCAGGGGTCCGCCGATGAGCTTCAGCGCCGCTTGCAATTCCGCGTCCCCGACAGGTGCCGCCACCTCCTGCTGGCTGGTAAGGGCGGCGCGGGCACGATGCGCGCACCAGCCTGTGCGGTAGTCCTGCACGCGGGTGTTCTCGTACGCCGTGCCGGAAGTGTTGGGCCATTTCGTCAGCGCGCCCGGCCCCGCGACTTCCTCAATCCATTGTTCAAAATCTTGCAGGTCTGCCGCCTCTACCGCTGGGCTGTGTGATTTGTCGTTCATTTCGGCTTACTCCGTAGGTTGGGTGAGGGCGGCGCGGAGGGCAGACAAAGCGCCTGCCACCTTTTCCTTGTCGAAGTAAAGGCGCTCGCACCAGTCGCCATCAATGTCGCGGTAGCCGCCGACGCCGCAGCTTTCAAGCGCTTCGATTGCCTGCTCCGTCACGCCGCTACCGGCCTGGGGTGTGTTTGCGCTCATGATGTGGCTTTCAGTTCTTTTGCGAATGCTTCGAGTTGTTCATCTGTGAAATGCCAGCGACCTGCTGGATATTTCACTCCATGCTTGAACGCCACCGCCACTACATCCACCGCCCGCCCTTGTTCGGGGGTGGGATGGGCGAGACTTTCACGGCTGGCGGCGCGAAGCCTTAAGATTTCGTCACACAGAGCGTCTATCTGGTCGGCAACCTTTTTACTTGCCGACATCACAAGGCCACGCTGGTTGGCAGCAAGAATTCTCGCCTGCTGGATAAAGTCATCCCCGACAGGTGCCGCCACCTCCTGCTGGCTGGCAACGTAGGCATCGATTGCCTTGGCGAGCGGCGAATTGCGCATGGCAACGTCGTATGTCTGCTCACTATTTTCGTACTTCAAATAAAACGTGCCGTCCTGATCGCGGTGAAGCGCCGCCTCTACCGCTCGGCTGTTTTTTGATGGTGATGTCATGTCAATCCTTCGGGGGTTGTGGGGTGAGGGCGGCGTCGATGGTTTCGTCCAGTCCGCCGTAGACGGTTTTTGCGTCAAAGCTGATTAGCAAAACAGGCGTGCCGTTTCGCATGTCCAAATCGTTTTCGCCGTATTCGAAGTCGGCACCCAAGTACCGATCGGACAGCCACTGATAGCGCGTTTCAATCTTCCGCAACCTCGCCACCTCGGCCTCCTTGCTTGCAAGGGTCTGGGCGGCGTCAAGGCATGTGTTGCCCCATCCGGCGTGACCTTCGGCGGCGATCTGTTCTGCCACCTTGCGCAACTCCGCGATCAAATCGCGCTCGCCGTCAATTTTCTGTTTCGCGTCCATCACTCTCTCCCTACCTTGATTGCAAACACTTCGACCGGCTCCGGGCCGAAGAACTCGTGTGTGATGGTTTTCACCGTGAAGCCGCGCCACGGGTAAGTCCTGCGGCGCTGCAAGTCTGTTGACGATGGATAGCCTTTGGTTATGGTCACAAAGTCATACTCGCGACCTTCCAGCCGTTTTCTCCAGTAGGGCGTGCAAAGCCGGAATTCCTCGGGCTTCGTGCCAGCAACGATCTGGTCGAAGTACACGCCGTTAATTGGAATCGTCAGAGTTTTCATGCCTCTCTCCTTGGTTATCTCGGTTGTCTGCCCGCTCTTTCACCGCGTCATTGATCATTTCAAGTAGTTCCTCGTCAATGTCTGGCGGGGGTGCGTGTTTGGCTTTGAATGCCTCGACGTGTTGGCGGTGGTTCATGATTTGGCATACCGCGCAACAAGATCAAAGACATACTGGACAGTCGTGCAGCGCTCGGCCTCGTCGTCTGAAATCTCGATGCCGAATTCATCCTCTATCGCCATGACAAGTTCAATGTCATCGAGGCTGTCGGCGCCAAGGTCGGCGGTCAAAGATTTTTCGGGGGTCACGATGTTTTCATCAATGCCCAGTTGTTCGGCAATCACACGGATAATTCGTTGACTGTTTGTTCTCATCTCAATCTCCAAAAGTTAGGTGGGGCTCCAGCCGCCATCCGGCCATCGGCTTACTAGGCTTACGTTTCGGCTCTGGCGTTCTGTTGGCTGGAGTGGTCCCGTAAATCAAAATTCCACGTCTGCCATCTCCGGGGCGGCAACCGGCGCGGCGCGAAATGTCAGGCGGCGATGCACTTCGCGGGTCGCAGCCACATCCCCGGCGCAGTACTCGGCAACCTCGGCAATGCGGCCGGCTTGCACGTAATCCCAGACCTTGGAGCCGTCCAGATCACCCTTTGGCGACTTGATGCCCAGTGCCTTGCACAACTTGTCCAGGCTGATGGATTTGCCGACACCGGCCCACTGAACCATCGTGTCGAATACGGTCGCATCCCACGGCTTGGCTTGGCTGGCGGCGCGGATGATCGGATGCGGCTGGACGCCGTGAACAATGTGTCGCTGCACCAGAAACCGCAGGTCAAAGTTGCAGACGTTGTGTCCGACGACGCAAATTGATCGCTGCGCGGAGGGCTTGATGGTCTGCTCCAACCAATCGGAGAAGTCCGCCAGTAAAGAGCCTTCTTGTAAGGAGTCCAAGTTATCCACACGGTATGTTCTGGCGGATGCGTTATCAAGCGCAAAGCCGATCACGCAGATCTGCCCGTAAGCACCGTCCAAGCCAGTCTTGCGGTAGGCGGCGTCCACGTCGGCATCGAAGGCGTCGTGCAGCGCCTGCGCCTTCTGTTGGCCTTCGTTGCTCATCCAGGCAGCGATCTTCTCGGCGTCCTTGTAGTTGCCGGGAGCGCGGATGGCGTCAATGTCGGCGGCAAGCTGGGTTTGCTTGCTCTCGCGGATTTCTGCCAGCACGTCGGGGCGCTGGGCTGGGATGGTTTCGATATCAAGGTACAGGTGTTCTTGCATGATGGCCTCAGAATGGCGGTTCGCCGTGGTCAAAGTTGTCATCCGGCATGTCGTCAAAACCAGAGGCGCGCGGCGACGGCTCCAGCCCTTGCGAGCGCGCCCATTCCGGACTGCGCTTGATGGCGTCCTGCAGCTTTTCGTGGAAGGCGTTGAAAACCTTCATGTCCGGCGTGTCGAGGTCGAACACAACATGCTCATGCACCGGGGCGGGTTTCGCGTTTTTGAGCGCGCCTGGCAGCGGCGTGAGGCCCCCCACATTGCTGTAGGTCTTGCCGTTGGTTTCGCTGGTGGTCACGTTGACCATGCAGTAAGCGCCCAGCAACTTGGACACGTCGAAAGCCTTGGCCTCTTCGTCGGTGAAGTCCTTGCCGCGCCACGCCGCCAGATCCTTGCGCAGGCTGGCTTTTTCGTGAAGGCTGACCGTGTAGGACTTGCTGATGGTCAGAGGCATTTCCTTGCCGTCAACATCGATGGTCAGCGGCGCGCCTGCGTCGTCTTCGCCGAACAATTCCCACCCGATGCGGATCTTGTGCTGCAGCTTGTCGCCGTACTGGCCGGACGAAAGCTGTGTGCCCAAGTCGATCAGGCTGAAACAACGGCCAATGAACACGCCCGCAGGAACGCGCTTGAAGTTACCACCGCCAGAGTCTTTTGCAATAAATGCCATGATGAAAGTCCTTAGTTGAATGCCGGCGTTACAGGTGCCGGTTGACCTTTTGAAATTGGTTTGATTGGTTGCAGGTCGGGCTGCGGCTCGTCGTTCAAGTCGCGCAGCCAGCCCTCGCCGTCCCAGCTGTCATCAGCGGCCATGCGGTCCATAACCATGTCTTTTGTGCGGCTCATTTCGGCACCGGCAAAGCAGTAAGAGCCACCAGCACACAGCCAGCAACAAGCAGCACAGCAACAACTGCCATGGATACAGGGCTGTCAAAACCATTGCTGCGGGCATATTTCTTGGCCTTGTGCGGCAGGTTGCCAACCCAGTCCCAGGCTTTGACATGCAGCGGCAGACTTCTCGCCTCCAGCTTGCGGATGTGTTCATTTGCCCGCGCTATCAAAGCAGCGGATGGGTCAGGCTCTTCCGGGCCAAGCATTTGCACCTTCAGTCCGGGCGTCAGATCGGCCTCTGTGAAGTGGCAGTACGTCGGGCTGCAATTTGTGGGGTTTGGGCAGGGGCAGTTCATGGCTTCACCGCCAGTCCGCGCCAATGTGTAGCCGTCATACCAAAGCAGCCGGAGGCGTAATTGGCCGCTCTCTGGGGCGTGTACCATTCGCCGCGCCACTGTGAGCCATCCCAAAAGCTGTACCATGTTTTTTCGTCATGGTTTTGGCGGGTTTCGTATACGCCAATGCGAGCGGGTTGTCGCTTCTTTTCAAACCAGCCGGTCAACTTCGGTTGTTTCTTGCTCATGTCAAAAGCCCTCCAAGGAGAAAAGCAGAATCAGGAAAACGACAGCGGCTGCAATCGTCCAGTTGACGGCCATGTAGCCGATACGCTTTAGCGGCAGGTACACGCACACGGCGCGCTCGTCGGCAAAGGCTTGGCCCAGCGTTCTGCTAAACATTCGGGTTGTTGGGTAGCTCATCACTTCCTCCAGTAAATCCAGGCGAACAAAGCGCGCAGCTTGCTAAGCACAGGGTGCGGGCAGGTTGGGATTGGTTTCATGCGGCACCTAGCAACGCTTCGATGCGTTTGGCAACAGCTTCGGGATGGCGATCAGCCCTCAAATACTGCCAAGCGCCAAAAAGGTGTTCGGCGTCCTCCTCACAGATATCAAAGAAATAGCTAACGGCGTCCCAGCCCTCACTAAACCCAAACACCGGCTCAAGGAAATTGCGGTTTTCAGACTTTTTGAGGGTCAGCCCTTGCTCGGCAAATTCTGGAATGAGACAGGCGTGCCCAACGGCGCATGCAACACTCCCACAGCTCCACTGATCAAGGTCAAAGGCCTCCGGCGGCACACCCCGCAAATGGTCGGCCAGTTTCTGTAAGCGTTCAATGTTCATGCTCGTATCTCCAAAGGTTGTTTGCGTATCCCTGCAATCTCGGCAAGGGCGTGATCTGCAGGGGTGAGGGCGAATCCAGCAGCGCGGGTTTGCGCTTCGTTCCAGCTTTGCTCTGCCTGCTGGTTAACCAGATCCTGGTCAATGGCGTCCATGATTTCGACCATTTGCAGGGAGAGCGCCTTAGCCACACTGGGCGACAGTGCGAGGCTCTTTGAAAGAAGCCATCCGAAGTTGCCAGCAAGCGTTGTCAGCTCGTTGTGACTGGCAAGGTTTGACACATCCATCAGCGCATGGGACGCTGTGCGGGCGGCTTGGTGGGTCATGACGCCCTCGCTTCGGTTGCCAGCAGCGTGTGCATGTAAACAGGCGCAGCCATTGCCATCAGCATTTCGCGTGCAGGCTGGCTCTTATCCAGTTCGTCGCCGAGATAAAGCCACTGCATTTCGCCAAGGGACCACGCCCAGCTTTTGGGGTCGGTTGCGTGATCGTGCTGGATGACCTTGTTCAACGCAGCGAAGAACTCTGCCTGTTCAACGCTGTTCATGGCCCAGAAAGACCGCGCCAGCGTTTCAGGCGTGAGCGTCACGGGGATCGTCAGTGCAATTTCGTTATCCATGCTCTGCTCCCTTGGGGGTTAGGCTGCGGACTTGGGCTCTGGCTTGCGCTTGGCAAGTTCATCGCGGCAAGCTTTGACAAATGCTCTGTCGCTCGGGTCATTGCTCAGACCGCAGGCGAGCATCAGCGCGCAAAGGTCATCGTTCGACATGTGGCTCAAATCTGGCGCTTGGTAATCCATGTATCTCTCCTGTTGTTCAATCAATCTCGCCCCAAGAGGGGTTAGCCACTCCAAAGCCCAGCACGCTAGGCTTCAGGGTGGTTAGGCGGCTTTGGCCTTCTCGATCAGTTGATGCAACTTGCCGTTCATCCCGGCGTCCACCAGCTGCTCGGCACTTTGGCGGTCGCAATCGATGCCGAAGCCCGAGAACAGGGCCATCACGTTTTGAATTGCTTGCTCTTTGCTCATTTCGTTTCTCCAGAGTTAGTTACTAGCCATCCACCGCCTCAATCCGCGTCGAGGGCTTTGCCTCGTGGTTTGCGTTGGTGTGAGTAGGAGATTAGCAAATGCTTATGTGGCTGTCAAGCGTTTGCTAAATTTAATTCGCAAATATTTTCTAAGGGGTTTCCCTGCCCATGAATATGGGAGGGCGGGCGCGAGTGTGAAAAATTACCCGCTATTTCTGACAGGGACAGTTTTTATTACAGGGGAACTACTACTACACGGCCTGAAAATAAGGCGGTTAATGAGTAATAACTATCTATCGGAGGCTTCATGTTCACCTGTCATCACCTGTCCGCAAAGGCAACCTGCCGCCAGCTTCCCTCTGGGCTGATGGAGGTCTGCTATTACGGCTTATTGAGCTGCGAATCCTTCGGCGCGCTGCGGGAGAAGATTACGCAACACACCATGGGCGCAATCGGTGCGATTGTGCGAATGGACACAGGTGTTACAACGTTTGTGAGCATGCTACCGGTGCCGGTGGGGTTGTATGCGCCCGACAGTCCGACAGCCGCCGTGGTGGTGCATCCTGCGCAGTATGAGATGTGGTGGACCTACGCCCACGCGCTAGCGGAGATTGGCGTTATGCGCGCAATTTTTTTGGCTTCGCAGAAGGACTTGGCGTATCGCTGGGCGGAGGCTCAGGTTCGCGCATCACTTTCAGGATCGCCTCGGTAGCGGCGTTGTAGGCCACCGTGCGCGCAATCTGACCCTGCAGCGTGTCAAACAGTCTTGCCAGCTCGATTGCGATAGGGGACAGGCCTGCAGCGGCTGCGTTCGGCGGTTGCGGCTCCAGGTGGCCGGAATCCATGCCCAGCCGGTTTTCCATGTTGCGGGCTGACTTCCCGGTAAGGTCGCGCTTGCCGCTCAGGATCTGGGATATGTAGCTCTCTGCCGACTTGTCCAGCCCCCGTCTGGCGCAGACCGCCCGGGGGCCTCCGTTGGATTCCAGCCATGCGCGCAAACGCTGCCGCCGTATGGCCCGGGTGTCATCTTCATTCATGCCCGCACCCTACAGAAAAAAGAATTAGCAAACGCTTGACGGACGGTTGAGCATTTGCTAATCTAGAGGCATGAAACTCAAAAAATGGTGCGCAGCGGTCCCCGGGCGACAGGCCGCACTCGCCGCCCATCTCAAAAAATCGCCCTCTGTTGTTTCTCAAGCTGTGACCGGTGAAATCCGCGTCCCTCCCGCTTGGTATCGCGGCATTGTCGCGTTCACAAAAAACGAGGTCCGTTACGAGGATTTGGCCCCTGTTGCTGAGAAGGCCTGAGCCATGAACCGCCGCATCACTGGTTTTTTGCTCAACGTCGCTGGAATTTTCTGCGTGATTGCGGGCGTTGAGCTCTACAACTTCCCGCTTGCCGGCCTTGGCACTGGCTTGTGCGTGTGGGCTGGAACCTTTGTGGACTAAGCAGCCATGAACCGCCTCCCATGCGCTAACCCAGCCCATCAGGGAATCGTTAGCGGCTGTGTGTTGTGTGTTTCGCATGCCTCATATTTTTTTACCCCCCAGTGACAACGACTGACAAAAGGTTTTATCAGTGACTATCACAGCCCCCAAAAATCAACTGACGCTGGACTTTGAGCCGGGTCTGACAAGCCGCTACCGCAACCTGCGGGACTGCGTTTCCACAGGCATCTACCGCCGTGGCCTGAGTACCTGCGCTATCGACTTGAACGAGTCGCCTGGAAACCTGAGCAACCAGCTTTCGGAAGACAGCCAGCGAAAGTTTGGCATTGATGACTTTGAGCGGCACCTCGAAAAGTCCAAGGATTACGAAGCCATTTTCTATCTGGTGGAGAAGTTCTTGGGAACCGCTGCGAAAGACGAACACAAGAAAGAGAAGCAGCTTCAAGCGCTCAAGCAAATCAAGGCCCTGATGGCTGATGCGGGGATCGAATGACCGCCGCCGCAATTATGTGGTTGGCCTTTTGCATCTGCATCAGCGCCGACAAGATTTGCAAAGCCATCCGTGGCGAACCCGCCTGATCTGCCGCCTAACAACCCAACGGAGAGAGACATGGAGATGCACCGATTCGAGGTTTACGTTTTTGATTTCGAGAACATGGGTGTTGATGCTTGTGCGCAAGAGGTCGAGCGCAGCAAATACACATTCATAACCGTCAAACAGCCGGAAACGGCAGACATTGGCGATTGGGATGACTCCCACGAACTGAACCAGGGCGCATCCATTGAGCGTTTCCGTTCCTACTTCGCAGCCCTATCCCAGCCAGCCGCAGCGGAGCCGAAATGGATTGACTGGGCAGGTGGCACGCAGCCGGTAGCCGACCGAACGGTGGTTGATATCGAGTTTCGGGACGGTTCAGTCTTCCCGGACGAGTATGCGGACGAGTGGATTTGGACGCATGGCGACGACGACGACGGGGACATTGTCGCGTACTGCGTAAAAAAGGCCACCCCATGAGCGGCACAAGCAGCCCAGAGCAGCGCAGAAAGCTCGCCCTTGAGTATCTCGCCGAACGTGCCCAGCGCAATCCACTGCGCACCCCATCGCGGACCTACGTTAACTCAACGATCCGCGAGCCGTACACCGGCAACAACATGCAATCGGCGCGCGCCGACGCCGACCAACACAAGCAATACACCGGCGCCGGGTTTCGGGCGCAGATTGAACGGAGGCAAGCATGAAGCAATCCTGTCGCACCTGCCTGCATTACGACCTCGAATCCATAAGGACGCGGACCGGGCGCGTTTTCTCATACTCCGTAGCCGCTTGCAAGTGGAACGGCGTGGTGGTAGTCCCGTCCTCGATGAGCGGCGTGTTCGGCCGCTTCCAGACGTCCTATATGAAGCCCATTGATGGCACAGACTGCCCGTGCTGGGTTCGTGTGCCGAAGGAGCCCGTATGAGCGCCGTACTCATGCAAGACAAGCTCCTGGAGCTGCTCAAAGCCCAGTGGGTGACGCCTATTGATGCGCTGGAGAAGGCACAGTGCTTCAGCCTGAGTCAGAGGGTGGGCGACTTCATTGCGGCCGGGCATCAGATCCAGAAGAAATGGGTCCATTTGGCTGGTGGCAAAAAAGTTATGTCCTACACGCTTGCAGGCCGCGTGGAAGAGGAAGGCGCCGCCGCATGACCATTGCCGAGCTTGAGCAGCACATCAAGGAGTACGGCTCCCTGATGGCCGCTGCCCTGATGCAGTACGAGCTTACAGGCTGTCTAGCAGACCGTTGGCTGGCTGACGGCTACCGGATGAGCATGGAGGCGCTTATCGCTGAGCGCGTCAAGCAGGAGGCCCACGATGGCCGGTGAGTGGCTCAAGTTTGACAGCACCTTGCCAGAAAAGCAGGAGACGCTTGCCATCACCGTCGCCATGGGCTGGGACGACGCTGATCTTACGGTCGGCAAGCTGATGCGCCTGTTCCGCTGGTTCGACCAGCACACCGTTGACGGTAACGCGGCCAGCGTTACTCCAGCGTTACTAGATCGCATTGTCGGCGTTAGCGGGTTCGTTAGTGCAGTAGCAGCGCAAGGTTGGCTGATCGTCACGGATGGCGGGATTTGCCTGAATCACTTCGAATATCACAACGGCGCGTCAGCAAAAAGCCGCGCTTTGACCGCAAAACGTGTCGCAAACCACAAAGCTAACGCTACAGGTAACGCCAAAGGTAACGCTGCCGGCGTTAGCGGAGCGTTACCTAGAGAAGAGAAGAGTAGAGAAGAGAAGAAGAATACAAAAGAGAAGAAGAGCGCTACCGCGCCTACTCCTTGTCCTGAGGACGTGAATGCACAGGTCTGGGATGACTGGTTGCAGCTTAGGAAAAAGAAATCCGCTCCGGTAACCACGACCGTAATCAACGAAGCCCGCGCCGAATCCCAAAAAGCCGGGTTGCCGCTTGAGCGCTTTTTGTCCATCTGGTGCGCTCGCGGATCGCAGGGTCTGCAAGCCGACTGGCTGAAACCAAACGAGCGCGCCGGGTCTGGTCCCGCCAACACCCACAAATTCGCCGCAGCGGCAAAAACCATTTTCGGCAATGACTCTGCCGACGAAAGGAGAACCATCGATGCTTAAGCCCGTAGTTGTCCCAATGATCAAGCCAGCAGAGCGCCAGGCCGCGCCTACTGAGGACGCAAACAACGTGTTTCGCGTGATGCACGGCTTTTATGGAAACCTGTTCCTGTCCAAGTTCGCCACTGGTGACGTGACGGCGGACGGCGGTGATGGTGGGGTGGCAAGCGCCCGCACCATCTGGGCACACGGCCTGCGCGACTTCGACCTGTCCACCGTCAAAACGGCGCTGGCCCGGGTGATGGACGCCCACCCCGAATTCCCGCCGACCCTGCCGCAGTTCGTACAACTGTGCAAAGCCTGCGCGCCGCGCCCTGTTTATCGGGACACACTGCCGCCTCCAAAGCCAAATCCAGACATTGCCAAAAAGGCTCGCGAGCGTTTGGAGGCAATAAAGGCTGGCATGGCTGCCATCGCACAGCCTGACGGCCTAGCTCCGCTGAAACGGGCCATTGCTGACGCCGTGCGCTGTGCCGGTGGGGATGAGGGCGCAACGCTTGCCCGGATGGACCGCATGTTCCCCAGAGCACCAGTATGACCTACCGCCAAGCCGTAAACCTGCTGGACGCCGTGAAGGCAGGCGCAAGCGTTCCGGAGTCTGTCATCACCCGCGCCCTTGAGGCTACTGGCGACCTGTTGCCGGATGAGGCTGTTGTGCTGGATGAGGTGACGGCATGACCTGCAACGCCTGCACCCACCAACGCCCAGACCACGGCATAGGCGTGCCAATCCCTCCCGGCTTCACTGCCTGCGCAAAGGCGAAGGTGTACGAGTCGTTTAGCCCAGTGTTTGAGCGGGAGTGTGCGCTGTTTGTGGCGAAGGTGGCGGCATGAGGTGGCTTTTCGGCTGCGAATCCTCCGGCACGATGCGCCGCGCCTTTCGAGCTTTGGGCCATGACGCTTGGAGCTGCGACATTCTGCCGGCTGACGATGAGTCGATTTATCACATCCAGGGCGATGTGCTGGATCACCTCAACGAAGGTTGGGACGCTGCCGTATTCCACCCACCATGCACCCACCTTGCCGTTTCTGGCGCCCGTCACTTCGCCGCAAAGCGGGCAGACGGCCGGCAACAGGCCGCGCTTGAGTTTGCTCTGAAGTTGTGGGAGGCGCCAATCCCAAAGATCGCCCTTGAGCAGCCGGTTTCTGTGCTGGCTAGCGTTTTGGGTAAGGCGCACCAAGTTGTCCACCCGTACTGGTTCGGACACATGGAACAGAAAGCGACCTGCTTCTGGCTGAAAAACCTGCCGCTGCTGGTGCCGACTGACGACGTGAAGGCCGAAATGCTCCTGCTGCCGAAAAACGTCCGGGAGCGCGTCCACTACATGCCGCCCGGTCCTGATCGCTGGAAGCAGCGCAGCAAGACCTTTGACGGGCTTGCCAAGGCTGCGGCTATGCAGTGGGGTGGGGCGGTTCCGGTTATGCGGGATTTGTTTGAAGAGGTCGCCGCATGACCCTCCGCAGCCATTCCCCAAAGCCGCCCAAGCTCAAAGTGTGTCGCGTGTGCAAGTGCAACTTCTTCGCCCCACCTGGTTTGCAGCGGGCCAGGGTATGCGGCCAGGTCTGTGCCGGGAAGATTGGCAGGGCGCAACGCGAGAAGGCCGAGAAGGCCCGCCAGGCCCGGGAAAAGCGCGAAACCCGTGAAAAGCTGGACGCCATCCGCACCAAGCCGCAATTGGTCGCCCTTGCGCAAAAGGCGTTCAACGGGTTTGTGCGAGCCCGGGATGCTGGCAAGCCCTGCATTAGCTGCGGCACGCCCCTGCCGCCTACCGCAGTCGGCGGAGCCTTTGATTGCGGCCACTACCGCTCAGTCGGTTCTGCCGTCCATATGCGATTCGTTGAGGACAACGCCCACGGCCAATGCAAGCACTGCAACCGCCACCTTGCCGGGAACCATGTTGCCTACCGCGCCGGCCTGATAAACCGAATCGGTGCCCATCGGGTCGAGCAGATCGAGTGCGACCAGACCCTTCGCAAGTACACCAAAGAGGGATTGATTGAGATTGCCCGTTACTACCGGGAAGAGGAAAGAAAGCTGAGGGCGGTATGACCGAAGACCTGCGCGAACCAGACAAAGCGGTGGATTACATCATTGCCAACGCCGGCAAGTTTTCGGCCGCAAAAGCCCAGCGCGTCTACCTTGAGGAATTTCGCAAGTCGAAGAAGGCCCTGCTGATGGCCCAGAGCCCCGCCAAGAGCGCCGTTGAGCGTGAGCAATACGCCTATAGCCATGAGGACTATCTCGCGCTTCTGGGCGGCTTAAAGGCCGCGATCGAGGTGGAGGAAAAACTCCGCTGGGATTTGATCGCGGCACAGGCTCGCGTCGAAATCTGGCGGACCAAGAGCGCGAACAACCGGGCGCAGGACAGGGCAACGCAATAACGATACCGTCGCGGCCCCGGTTTCTGGGCGCAACAACTAGGAGTAACAAAGATGTATGAAGAAGCCAAAACTCACAACATGGCTGGCGCGACTTATGGCGGCGATGTGCGCTCTTATGCGGGTGAGGCGAAGTTGGCCCAGAGTGCGCCGGAAATTCAAGCGCAGATGGGCGATATCAACAAGAACCTGTCCACTCTCGAGGCCGTTCTGAGCGAGCTGTACAAAAAACTGACCCCTGTTTCTCGCATCGAGCCAGAGCCAGTGCAAAAATTGGGCACAGCCATCGGGCGCGGAACCGCAACGGAGTTGGGCTCGCAACTGGCTGAAATGGCCTCCCGCATCGCCGTGATCCGCAATGGTGCGTCATCGGTAACGCGCCGCATTGAGCTGTAACCCCAGGCACTACGCCTGATTAACTTGGGAGAGTTGGATGAGTGATATCACCTTCGTCATTAAGTGCGGATCGGTTGAGCCGCAACTGCGGTACGTGCCCATTCCGAACGGCCTCAAGAGCCAGTCCCGCAGGATTGAGCGTAATGAAAGCGGCGCGATCACGCTGGTATCGGAGTGGTTGGACATGGGCACGATAACTTGGGACGAGCCCGAGCTGCCGCGTCCGTGGTGGTCCAAATGGCTTCCGTTTCTGGCAGTCAAGCCTGCACCCGACACCTTAAAACACGCGGCCAAATGAAAAGAAAGGACTGAAATGGGTTGGACAACGAAACGTAGAAAGCCATACACCGAGGCCGGCATTCAGCGACTTAGGTGCATCCGATGTGGCGGCCAGGCAGTGCACCAGTGGCAGATTTGTAGCGATTTCAACAACTGGCGCCCCATCTGCTTGCCTTGCGATGTTGCGCTCAATGTCTTGGTGTTGGAGTGGTTCGGCCATCCGTGGGCGGATATTTTGATTGAGTCCTACAAAAAAGAGGCTGCGGCCAAATTCCCAATGCCGGGAGAGCAGGGGTAAATGCGCAAAGACATCGGCACCATCAAGACTCTGTCCGCATTTCAACCGGACTTGCTGTTGACCTGTCCGCAACTGGCAGAAGCATGGGGTGAATCAACGCCAGCCGGCCAGCACAAGGCCCGAACCTACACCATGCGCTGCCGCGGACGAAAGCTGTTGGAGCGGGTCAACCCTCACCAGTATCCCGCAACTTATCGCTTGACCGAGACTGGCAAGCAGCTCCTGAAGACGTGGGAGCAAGAGCAGGTAGCCGTGTCCGTCAGGCGCCGCAGCGTGCCCATGAGTGCCACCGTGACGCCTGTAGGGCTGGTTAATTCGGTCTTCGCACTTTCTATACATTTGAATAAAGATTGCAATGTCTAGACGAATCGGTAATATAAAGATTCAGTTGCATCCGCGAATCCCGGCGCGGGGCCGTCCTACCGGCCAGCTTTCAGCGAGAACATCATCGTCCCCGGGTGTGATGTGAACGGCAGCAGCCTCCCGTGTGGGAGTCCGAAGGCTGCAACCGCGCTCCCAGGCGCTAACTGGAGTGGAATTTGACGACGATTGCATGGGATGGAACGACTCTCGCCGCCGACCGTGCGGCGTGGTCTGGCAACAAGAAGTACCGAGTTCGAAAGGTGCACAAGGTGAGGGCGACGGACGGTTCGCAATATCTTGTTGCCTTCGCTGGAGACGGACATTACGCGCAGGCGCTGCTGACGTGGATGCAGGGTGGGCAGCATCCCGGCGATTACCCGAACGACGACAACGTCACGATTGCTGTGGTTGTGGATGAGCGGCGCCGTGTGTGGCAGCTGGATTCCAAGGCATTGCGGTATGGGCGCGTGCTCGAGCGGATTCATTCATCGGGCGGCGGGCATGAATTCGCAATTGGAGCGCTGGAGGCCGGGGCAACTGCCGAGCAGGCTATTCGAATTGCTATCAAGCGCAGCGATATGGCTGGGCTGGGCGTAGATTCAGTGAGGTTTTAACCATGAGCCACCTATCAGCCGCAAAGGCAAAACAATTCGCCGAAAGACTCGAAGCGGCTAAGGCTGATCCGCAGTTTCAGGCGCGACAGGCTGAATACGCGCGCCAGGCAGCCGAGACAAACGCCAGCCTGACAAACCTGCTAGCAGATAGGGCGAAGGCCAAAGAGCTGCCAACTGCGGCCGACGTGGCGCAATTCCCTGTTCCAGGCGAAAGCCCAGCCGATGCGCTGGCCCGGGAGATTCACATGGGGATGCAGCAATGAGAATTTACAGCAGCGTAGGCGTTTTGCTGTCTGCCGGCGTTCTGCCGTGGACGGAGCGCCTGATATTCCTCAAGCGGCTACGCGACAAAGCGCCGCGGGAGTTCAATCGCAGGATGAAGGAGCGCGGGAATGGCTAAGAAGGCTGAGCCGAAAGCCAAAGTCGGGCGTCCAAGCAAATACCGGGAAGAGTTCCCAGAACAGGCGCGCAAGCTCTGTTTGCTGGGTGCGACTGATCCTGAGCTGGCTGATTTCTTCGATGTGAACGAAGACACGATCCACGAATGGAAGAAAGTTCACCCGGAATTTTCCGAGGCCATAAAAAGCGGGAAGGTTCAAGCCGACTCGGATGTTGCTGATCGCCTGTATCAGCGCGCCATGGGTTTTGAGCATCCCGAGGTGCATATTTCCAATTACCAGGGCGTGATTACGCAGACGCCGATCACCAAGATTTACGCACCTGACCCGACCGCGGCGATTTTCTGGCTCAAGAACCGACAGCGTGCGCAATGGCGAGACCGTCAGGATTTGGAGCTGGGCGGCAATATCGGCGTCAAGACGATGCCCGACGAGCAACTGGACGCCAAACTGGCGGCGCTGAGTGAACGCATTAACCAGGGCTGAAAAGGAAGAGCTTGTCCTGCTGCTTGAGGAAAAAGAGCGGCGATGGGCTCTGATCCGTTACACGAGGGTGTTCGCTGGCCTGTACGACTGGCAAAAAGAGTTCATAGCCGACACAGCTAAATACAGCCAAGTCTGCCTGATAGCGGCAAACCGGATCGGCAAGACCTACACCGGCAGCTACATGGATGCCATCCATGCATTGGGGGAGTACCCTGACGATTGGGCCGGCCATCGATTCGACCACGCGCCGCTGATCTGGTGCCTTGGCTACTCAGGCGAAAAGACCCGCGACTTGTTGCAGGCGGCGATTGTCGGGCGCAAGATTGGGGATACGTTCGAAGGCGGATTGATCCCGCCTGAGCGCATTGTTGGCTACGAGTCCATGGCCGGCACGCCGAACGCCATCCGCACGGCACTGGTCAAGCATTCATCCGGGGGCGTCTCGCGCATCCAGTTCTGGAGCTATAGCCAAGGTCAGCACGCCCTGATGGGTGACGATGTGGACTGGTTCCATATTGACGAAGAGCCAGAAGACCCCGAGATTTACCCCCAGGTTCTGGTCAGGACCGCGACAGGTGACCGCGGCAACGGTGGGCGGGGGATTCTGACGTTCACGCCTGAGAACGGCCGCACGGATCTGGTTATCCAGTTCATGGATTCACCGGCACCAGCTCAGAAGTACATGCAAAAGGGCTGGGACGACGCGCCGCACCTGAGCGAAAAGGTTAAGTCCGAGCTGCTCGCCAGCTTCCCGGCGCATCAACGGGAAATGCGCACCAAAGGCGTGCCAATGCTGGGACACGGACGAATCTACGACATCGCCGAGGATGCAATCACTTGCCAGCCATTCCCGATCCCTCCCCATTGGTTCGTGCTGGATGGCATGGACTTCGGCTGGGATCACCCGCAGGCCCAGGTGCAGCTTGTCTGGGACAAGGATGCGGACGCTTTCTACGTCGCGCATGCCTGGAAAGAGCGCCAGGTTCTAGCAATTCAGGCATGGGGAGCTACGAAGTCATGGACGGCGAACGTCCCGACCGCATGGCCGGCCGATGGATTGCAGACCGAGAAGGGCAGCGCCAAGCAGCAGAAGGCTTATTACGAGGAAGCCGGCTTCAAGATGATCGGCGTTCACGCAACTTGGCCCGATGGGTCCAACGGCGTCGAGGCTGGCCTGATGGAGATTCGCGGGCTGATGATGACCGGCAAGTTCAAGGTGTTCGCCGGGTTGCGTGACTGGTTCGATGAGTTCCTGCAGTACCACCGCGACCCGAACGGAAAGATCGTCAAGCTCAAGGACGACTTGATGGATGGCACTCGCTACGCCTACATGATGCGACGGTTTGCCGTGCAATACGGTGAAGTTGGCAAGCCCAAAGGCCCGTCCGGCGTCGTCGTTCCCTCCGTCAACCACTTCGGCAAGCGCCGATAAATATACAAAACGCCATATAGATTGGCGTATAAATTAAGGCGTTCATATACTCGCGGCAATATATAGGGCCGCGTATGCAATCAACCGACGACGACAGCCACGAGGAAGCGGAAGCGCAGGAAGACGACGGCCTGGCCGAAGTCCATGAAGAAGCGCTAATCGAGTTCAACCGCGCATGGTCGCCACAGCAGGAAGTGCGTCTCCAATGCCTGGAAGACCGCCGCTTCGTCTCTATCCCCGGCGCACAGTGGGAATCCGACCTGAGCGACCAGTTTGCCAACCGCCCGCGGTTCGAGGTGAACAAGGTTCATATGTCGGTGATGCGGATCTTCAACGAGTACCGCAACAACCGCATCAGCGTTGACTTCCGAGCGAAGGACAACGGCGCTACCGAAGACGTAGCCGACACCATGGATGGCCTGTATCGGGCCGATGAGCAGGAGTGCAACGCCCAGGAGGCTTACGACAACGCCTTTGATGAGGGCGTGTCTGGTGGCATGGGTGCATGGCGTGTCCGTGCCTGCTACGAGGACGAGGAAGACGAGGACGACGAGCGCCAGCGGATCAGCATGGAGCCGATCTACGACGCCGACACGTCCGTTTACTTCGACGCAGACGCAAAGAGGCAGGACAAGCGCGATGCTACCCGCTGCTGGGTGCTGTCCAGCATGAGCCTGTCGGCGTTCGAGGCTGAGTGGGGCCCGGCTACTTCCTTTCCCAAAGACGACAGCCTGACTTACTTCGACTGGTTCACGCCAGACGTCGCGTACATCGCTGAGTACTACAAAGTTGAAGAGGAAACCAAGACCTACAACGTCTGGAAGCTGGTTGTTGCCGGCGAAGACGTTGACGAAAAGAAGCTGCTTTCCTCGGAAAAGGAAGAGGCGGCAAAGCTCAAGGCCCAAGGCTTCATCCTGGCGCGCAAGAAAAAGGTCAAGACCAAGCGCATCCACAAATACCTGATGGCCGGGGATCGCATCCTTGAGGACTGCGGCTACATCGCCGGCAAGTGCATTCCGATCATTCCTTTCTACGGCAAGCGGGCGTTTGTTGACAACGTTGAGCGCATTCAGGGCCACGTCCGCCTAACAACGGACTTGATGCGGCTCTACAACATGCTGATCAGCCTGTTGGCCGAAATCAGCGTTTACAGCCCCATCGAAAAGCCCATCTTCACGCCCGAGCAGATCCAGGGGCATGAACTTGCTTGGTCGCGTGACAGCATCGACCGCCCGGCTTATCAGCTGGTCAACCCGATCACCAATGTGGACGGCTCAGTCGTGCCGGCGGGGCCGATTGGCTACGTCAAACCTCCCCAGATCCCGCAAGCACTGGTTGCCCTGATGCAGCTCTGCAACGTGGATATGCAGGAATTGCTGGGCGGACAAGGTCAGGCCGAGGAAGTTGTTTCGAACATCAGCGCCAAAGCCGTTGAGCTGATTCAGACCCGGTTGGACATGCAGACGTTCATCTATATGGACAACTTCTCCAAGGCCATGAAGCGCTGCGGTGAGGTGTGGAAAGGCATGGCTCAAGAACTGTACGACGAAGAGGGCCGCAAGATGAAGACGGTCGGCGTCGATGGTGCTGAGGACGAAATCGAGCTGATGAAGCCGGTCATGGACAAGGACGTCGTCAAGAAAGAAAACGACCTAACCACCGGCCGCTTCGATGTGGTGACTGATGTTGGCCCGAGCTTTGTCACGCGCAGGGACGGCACTGTCCGCGCTCTGTCTGGTGTTCTGCAATACACCCAAGACCCGCAGGAGCGCGCGGCCATCACTGGTGTCATCTTCCAGAACCTTGACGGCGAAGGCTTGACCGACCTGAAAGAGTGGAACCGCAAGCGCCTGATCAATATGGGCGTCATCAAGCCGACCGAGGAAGAGCAGGCCGCACTGACCGAAGCCGCGGCAAACGCACCGCCCGACCCACAAGCGCAGTTCCTTGCAGCCGAGTCGAAGAAGTCCGATGCACTGGCTGGCAAAGCAACAGCAGACACCACCGTCGCCCTGGCCAACGCCGAAAAGATCGCCGCCGAGACGCAGGAGATTCTCAAGAAGATCGGCGCCCTCGATGTGGACACGCTGATCAAGCTGGTTGATGCGCACAAGGCTGATATCGCGCCGGATCCCACTGCGCCAGCAGCCTAACAAAATATACAAAACGATATATAAAGTTGATTTGCTATATGCGAATCAATATATTGCCCACAGGGTTACCGGATGCCCTTTTTAAGTTCCGAGTTGATTGGGTCTTACATGGCAGGAAACACCGAAGAGGAAGAACTGGTAGTCACGACCAAAGAGGACGAGGGCACGGAAACCGAGACGGTTGACGAGAAACCCGAGACCGAAGAGGACGAGGCAGAAGAGCTGGTTGTCCAGATTGGTGAAGAGGAATCGCCACCTCAGGAGAGGGAAGAAGCACCGCAATGGGTGAAGGATCTTCGCAAGTCGCACCGCGAATTGCTCCGGGAAAACCGGGAGTTGAAGGCAAAGGGACCATCGCAAACCGCGCCCGAAAAGCCAACGCTCCCTGAGCGCCCGAAGCTGAGCGAATACGACTACGACGAGGACAAGTTCCAGGCTGCGCTTGATGGTTGGTACGCGAAGAAACGAGAAATCGACAGCTTCGAGGAAGACCAGAAGAAGGCGCAGCGAGAGCTAGCGGAACGAGCAGATACGGAGCGCAAAGCGTACCTAGAAGCAGCCGGCAAATTGAAGGTCAAGGACTTCAAGGAGGCCGAGGAAGAGGTGGTCAACACCTTCTCCGAAACCCAGCAGGGTCTGATTCTTCGTGGTGCTGATAACGCGTCGTTGCTTGTTTACGCACTCGGGAAGAACCCAAAGAAGCTTACCGAACTCGCCGCAATTAAAGACCCCGTGAAATTCGCTTTCGCGGCAGCAAAACTGGAGAAGGACTTGAAAACTTCGAACCGCAAAAGCGAGAAGCCTGCACCTGAAACGACCGTGAAAAGCACGGGCGGCGCAGTGGTTGGCAGCAGTAACAAAACGCTTGAGCGTTTGCGGGAAGAGGCCCGGCAGTCCGGAAACATGGACAAAGTCCTGGCCTTCAAGCGAGCGCAAAAGAAGTAAATCAACTCGCTTTTAAAGAGGTAGAAAAATGGCTAACGAATTCAGTAAAGAAGAGGTTGTTGCGTTTGAGCAGATTCTGGAGGGCTACCAAGATGCCCTGATTCTGTCGAACAACGTTTCGAAATATCAGACCGATCAGGTGACCATGGAGCGCGCGAATGACACGATCTGGCGTCCGCAGCCCTACATCGCGCAATCGCACGATGGTTCCGACGCGACAGCGAACTTCAACGAGTCCACGCAGCTTTCCGTGCCGGCCACCATCGGTTACGCCAAGCATTCGCCGATCATCCTGACGGCGCTGGAGCTGCGCGACGCTCTGCAAGAGAACCGCCTCGGCGCCGCTGCCAAGCAAAAGCTGGCATCCGACATCAACGTGTCGATCATGAACGTCGCTGCTTTGCAGGGTACGTTGGTGGTCAAGCGCACTGTCGCGGCATCCGGCTTTGATGACGTTGCCCAGTGCGAGGCCGTCTTCAACGAGCAGGGCGTCCAAGGTGGCGACCGTTACCTGGCGCTGTCCACCCGCGACTACAACGGCATGGCGTCGAATCTGGCCGGTCGTCAGACCATGCAGGGCAAGCCGACCACTGCTTACGAAAAGGCTTTCGTCGGCCAAGTCGCCAGTTTCGACACCTACAAACTGGACTACGCCGTCCGTTTGGGAGCTGCTGCAGGCGGTGCAGGCTTGACGGTAAGCACGCTTGACGGTGCCGCGAACTACTACGTTCCCGTAGCCACAAGCACCGCGGCGACTGGTGAGACGAACAACGTCGATAACCGTTACCAGACCATCACCATTTCGTCCACGACCAACGTCGCGGCCGGTGACTGCTTCACGGTAGCGGCTTTGAACGCTGTGCATCACATCACCAAGGGTGACACTGGCCAACTGA
>Ga0181339_1000055_pt1 | contig 41652 bp, 71 predicted proteins | sample Sp13VDMM110DD_FD_130101 | JGI IMG/M metagenome (GOLD analysis project Ga0181339, IMG submission 130101) | Freshwater viral communities from Lake Michigan, USA - Sp13.VD.MM110.D.D | ecosystem: Environmental > Aquatic > Freshwater > Lake | place: USA: Michigan | collected 2013-04-23 | reverse complement strand
TTCTGACGTAACCAAATGGCTGGACAAGAACCTGAAACGGGTGGGCTGGAGCATTGAAGACGCGATGTACGAAATTAACGGTGCTCAGGCTCACCGTCTGGCGCGCGAGTTTGCCACCCCGGCCCCTTCTGTTCCTTTGGGCGGGGGCGAGGATGACAAGAATTATCCGTTTTATGAGTTGAAATTCATCATGCGCGTACTGGGACATGCAGGCGGCGCGCCCAAAGAAGACTGGAAGACCGCCTACGGCATGGCGCGGGCGATCTTTGTTCGCTGGAGTCAAGAGCGCATCCAGGCGCAGGATGCCGCCCCAGTAGAGCCGACAACCGAGAAAAAACTATACATCGTCATGAACGAGCAGGGCTCCGAAGGCGTTGTGTTTGACGATAAGCGGGACGCGGAATGGACGCGAACCGGCGAGGGCTCAGGCAGTTCTTTCTTCTCCGTGCCGTGCATTGGTGAAGACTTCAGGGGCAGCTACGGCGATGAAAATCTGACCTTGCACGAGGTGAGCGCCGCGATTCTTGCCGCAGGGGTGCAGGGGGATGCGGCGCGGGATGCCCGGCGCTATCAATGGCTCCGCAGCGATGACATTGAGGTCGCCAACGACCAGCGCGAGATTTACGTGGTGATGGGCCGGCTTCCTTTCCGCGAAGACCAGTGTGACGAAGTATTGACTGAATCAGCATTGGACGAAGCCATAGACGCCGCTATCGCCTCTCACCAAGCTGGCGGGGGTGCGTGAGATGAGCAACTATGACGAAAAAGAGGCGCTGCGGGATGCGTTGAAAAACGGCTTCCCGGCCAGCATGAGGGCCGCCCTGACCGACACATATCCACGGACCTCAATTGTCGGGCTGAGCCAGGGCAATGGGGCCGTTCTCGCCCCCGACATTAATCAAGTGGTTCCGGTGGCTGCATCCGGGGCACAAGAAGAAGCACCCCTCGTCGTCAATCTCGGGCGTGACGGCACGAAACATGATTTCGAGGCCGCAGCCCCTGCACTTCCACATGCTGGAACTCCTGTTGCAAGCGGAAATTGTACTGCCGAAACGACCCACGCTGACGACTGCCGTTACTGGAAGTCTGGGGACTTTTGCACCTGCGGGGCAACAGAATGAGCGTGCACTTCTCCAGCGCTACGGATCTATGGTCTACCCCGCAAGACTTCTTTGACAAGCTGAACGCAGCTCACGGCTTCACGCTGGATGCCTGCGCACTCCCTGAGAACGCAAAGTGTGATCGGTTCTATACCCGTGAGCAGGATGGTCTTAAACAGCCCTGGGACGGGGTTGTTTGGTGCAACCCGCCTTACGGGCGAGGCATTGGCGCGTGGCTCCAGAAGGGCTATGAATCAGCAAAGAATGGCGCCAAGGTAGTGATGCTGATTCCATCGCGCACAGACACCCGTTGGTGGCATGAGTACGCCATGAAAGGGCAGATTGAATTCGTGAAGGGCCGGCTGAAATTTGGCGGAGCCAAATTCAACGCTCCATTTCCTTGTGCTGTCGTAATTTTCCACCCAAAGGACCCGTCATGACCGACTCACACACAGCACTGACCGACAGCCGGAAAATCGTGCGAAAGTCCAATTGCGTCACTGTCCAAGAAAACGGCTGCGTGATCGGAACATTTGCCGGGCCTGACTGCGAACTGCATGCAGCCCAGTTTGCCGCCCTCTCCACTCAGCCTCCAGCAGTAGCAGCGATACCCGAGATGGATATTACCTACGACACAGTCATGTCTAAGGCCGCTGACTGGGCAACCATTACGCCCTACAAGCTGGGTAATGGAGAGGAGGCTATTCGGGTGACGTTCGAGGTTTCTCAACGGTTACACGGATTTGCAAAAACTTTGACCGATTGTCAGGCGGTGATAGACGAAATTCTCAAGCAGCGTGACTACTATCACGACGTTGCTGATGACTTGGCCGCACAGATTGCCGCCATCACGGGCGAGGACATCGGTGAGCACAGCAGCTCCAACAACCCATGGCAGAACGCCGCAAATGCCGCTACCGAATATCGGGCCACACCTCGCGCCCCCGCTACCTCTGGTGAGGCTACAGCAGCACAAGGGGCGGACTGCCCGGAAGCTGATCTTGGGTGGAATATCTCTGAGGCGCAAAGAGCCGCATGGCATGCAGCCCGAAAATCTGACCCTGATTCGTCGGTGTTTTTGCGTGACCCACCAGATGCAGAAAAAGAAACACCCCCAACAAGTGGAGGCGATTCAGTTGGTGACAGCGGCTCTCGCAACCATCAACCAGTCTCGGTCGAAGGTTCAATTTTACAGCACGCCACGGAGAAATCAAGCGCTGCTCCTGTACGGGGACTGCCGTTGACGGAATCCCAAGCTGATGGGCTGATGCAAGATTTCGTCTGGGACTGCCCCGCTACCACGGCCAAATTGATCATTCGCGCCACCGAAGCCGCCCACGGTATCGGTCTTACTGCCCCTGGTGGGGAGGAGCCGAAGTGATCGCAGCTCTTTACGTTGAAACTGGCGGGGTCTATTTCGGCCTGCCTGGCGTGGACCCTTGGGATGAGCCCAGGGACGCCCGTGGATACGCCGGCCCGCATCCGGTACTGGCGCACCCACCGTGCCAGCGTTGGGGTCGCTTCTGGCACGGCAGCACGCGCAAGCCGCACCAGTTCCAACTGGGCGATGATGGCGGGTGTTTCGCTGCTGCCCTGGCAGCGGTCCGCACGCATGGCGGCGTGATCGAGCATCCGTGCGACAGCCACGCCTGGACAGCCTTCAACCTGAATCGCCCGCCCCGCGATGGCGGGTGGGTTGCCGCAGATTTTGAAGGTGGCTGGACCTGCTGCGTCTACCAGGGCCACTACGGCCACCTTGCCGGCAAGCCCACATGGCTCTACGTCTACGGCGCCGGGCGCGACCAACTGCCGGAGCTTCGATGGGGCAAGGTCGAGCAGCGCCTGCACCCTGTCGCCCTGGCCCGCCACGGCTACGAAAAGGCCCGGCGTATCGGGATGATGGCAATGGTCGGCGGCAAGGACAAAACACGCATCCGCAATGCCACACCTCCAGAGTTTCGGGAAATGCTTTTGGCGCTGGCTCGTTGCTGCGCCACCCAACCGGAGCCCACCCCATGAACCTAACCACCCTAAAAGCCTCAGCAGAGCAAGCAAAGACCTCCTTAGTAGAGCTTGAGGTTTGGCAGATGGAGATATCGCCGGATGATGTATTGCGGCTGGTGGAGGTGGCGCGGGCGGCGCGTGAAGTAAAAAACAGTCAGAGTCACTACGCCTTTCTTGATCTGAAAAAGGCCTTGGAGGGCATAGAGCCATGAGCGACGACATCGCCCTGACCGAAGCCGAATTGACGCGCATCACCGGCTACGAGCTGCCGTGCAAGCAACTGGCGGTCCTGCACAACCGGGGATTTCACCGGGCCTACATCGCCAAGAAAGGCGGCGTGGTGCTTGAGCGCGCTCACTATGAGGCCGTCTGTCGCGGGCAGTCGGAGAAACCCCGTAAGAGCGCTAATATCGGCTTTCTCCAGCCCAAGACGACATGATTCGACGCCGCGCCACTCCTGATGGTCTACCGTTTCGCGTGTACGAGCGCCGTGGCGTGCGTGTGTACAGCATCGGCTACAAGATGAAGTCAGGTGTTTGGGCTTTCCGCTACGAGTGCCCTATAGATGACGTTCTGGAAATTGCCAAGCTTCGGCGCAAGGCAATTGAAGAGTCTGTGAATGTCGATGTTGACGTTCCTACAGGTGGGTTTGCTGGTTTAGTTGATGCGTGGTTTGAGTGGCAAGAGAAGTTGCCAGCCAATGACACGCGCAAGCGCAAGGCTTCTACCATAGCGGAGAACAAACGCGAGGCCGTCAACATCAAGAAGGCGTTTGGGCATTTCGAGCCGCATGAAATCACCAAGGCCGAGGCATACGACTATCTGGAAGGATGTCTGACGGCTACCTATGTTGACAAAAAAACCGGCGAAACAAAAGACCGACCACGCCCCGAGAAAGGCAACAAGGAAATAGCCCTTGCGCGGCTCATCCTTGAATTCGGCATCCGCAAAAAACTGCTTGAGATCAATCCGTTTGACGGTATCGAAAAGAATAAGACCGCGAAAGAAAAGCGACTTGTAACCGAGGCTGAGCTGGCCTTGGCCGTGGAAATGGGCCGCAAGCACGGCGGAGCCCGCCACATCGTCGCCATGGGCCTGAAAACTGCCTGGCTGTGCGTTCGTCGGTCCGTTGAGGTTCGGGCCATCATGCGGGACGGCATCCTAGATGACGGCATTCTGTGGCATGACGGTAAGGACAAAAGCAAGCCTGCCGTGCTGATCGAGTGGAGCCCAGACCTTCGGGAAACCATCGCGGAGGCCTTGTCTATCAAGCGAAACAAGGTCGCCGGGACGATGTTTATTTTTGGGAATATGAGAGGCCAGCGCTATACAAAGGGGGGCTGGAAATCTATATTGGATGACCTGATGGATGTGTGCGAGACAGAGGCCGTGAAACGGGAAATTCCGTTTCGGAAGTTCAGTCTTCAGGACTGCCGGCCGATGGGCGTATCTGGATAACTGGAGCGCGGCGACACCGACACCAAGCAGGCCACCGGCCACACCAGCGACAAGATGATTTCAACGGTTTATGACAGACGCCCGGTTAAGCGGGCAACGCCTGCGGGCTGAAAGGAAACAATGCAGATCGGTACACCATTCAAGCCGCGCAAGACGCCGCTATCCACGCTGTTGCCCAAGGTGGTCTACATGCATGTGTTGGACAACACCGAGAACATTCCCGGCAACCGGCCCATCGTCCAGTACAGCACAAACAAGCAAAACCCATTTGGCAAGCCGGGGCGCGATTATTCAGAGGACTACCCGTGGACATTCACAAAATTTGTCCCGGCCTAATTCCAAAAAGCAAAAAGCACATTCCAAAGTTAGTATGCGCTCTCTGAAATGTGCTTTAAAACTGGCGGAGTGGACGGGACTCGAACCCGCGACCCCCGGCGTGACAGGCCGGAGCCAAAAGCCAATGAATACGCCAGTTCTGGCTATTCTGGATATTCCAAAATCACCCACAATGGCCCAGCATTCATGCGGGGCTGGGTGGGGTGATTCCAAAGTTTTTAACCACGAAGGAGTGATATGACAACTGAAGCCACGACCCCAGACCCGGCGCTTGTCCGTATTGCGCGGCGGGCTGTAGACAAACGATGGGACTATGAGCAGCTCAAATACGGCGATGACCTGTACGGCAAGGAGAATCTCGCCGATGCTGTTTGGGATTTGGTCGAAGAATGCGGCTCCATTGGTCGTATCGCCTTCGATGCGAAGTATCCATCATGACGGAAGTTAGAAACGAGAAAATCTCGGCTCTATCCGCCACCTCGTCGTTGGACGAAAAAAGAAAACGGTTTGAGGCGTGGGCGGGGCGCCTTGGATTCAACCTCACCCGAAATGCTGATGACGAAGACGGAGAAGGCCTGTACCACAGCCGCCAAACGCGCCGCGCATGGGCGGTGGTTGAGCGCATTGTTTCCACAAAGGCCCCCCATGACCCCGCTATCCTTCCCCCATGTACACCGTCTACTCCTAGCGTTCTGCCTATCCCTTCCAGCAATAGCAGGTGAGCGTATCCACCGATCAGCGGCTGAGGTGATGGCGTTTAAGAGGTCTACGCCGTGCCCTGTGAGTGGAAAACCTGAGCTGCGCTGTCCGGGCTATGAAATCGACCACGTAACCCCGCTATGCGCCTTTGGTGCAGATACGCGAGAGAACATGCAGTACCTGACCATTCAAGAGCATCGGTGGAAGACAAGGACCGATGTTAGGGTGTGCCGGCAGTTAAGGAAAGACGGCCTCGCGCCCGCGAATACGCCGGTATTACCACCGCTGCAACCGGGTAATTAATCACACACGGTGGGATTTCAGGGTGGTAAGTTGGATGGCTCAACTATTGGGAGTGGGCCATGTGGGATTTCAGCACTTTGCCTTGGTGGCAATTGATGGGACTTGGCTTCTTGACTGGTGCCGGAACTGTGATGTTTGTGCGCTGGATTCAGCGGAAAAAGTAGTCAGTCGATCAGCATGGCGGCGATGCAGAACCCGGCAATGATGCCGATGAGCAGCCCGAGGGCGAAGGCCGTCATTTGACCGCTGGCGCTTGGGCCAGCATCCGGGTTTTCTCTTCGCTCTGGCGGGTCGTGCCCAACCAGAAAGCCACTGCACTACCCGCAAACCCGCTGAGCTGGCCGATCATGTAAATGATGAGGTCGCGGTTTTCGCTTGGGATGGGAATGAACAGCAGCGCCACCAGCGTACCGGCAAACGAAGCCAGCACGCCAGCCGTGATGACCGCAGGCATGAATGACTTGTTTTCCATCTGCATCTTGCGCGCGCTGTCTCGGTCAGCGGCGGCGATGGCCTCTAGATCCTTAATGTTCTGAAAGCCCAGGCTTTGCATCTGCAGGGCAAAGTTCTGATCCGCTTCTTTCAGCGCCAAGAGGGTTTCAGGGCTTGCCCCCATGATCGCGCCCTTGACCGCCTCTACAGTCTTGTCAGTCAGCCCCAGGGCGTTTGCAGCAGCTTCTACAGCCATACCTCCCAAAGGGCCACCGATGGCCGTCCCGATCCACGGGGCGACGGTTGCAATGATTTTGGTCCAGTCCATTACTTTTCCCCTTTAAATTTCGCATAGGCAGCGGCTAACTTCACGTCATACTTGTTCTCAGCGTAGGCGGGGCCGTTGTAGCCGCGCGCAAAAGCTGCCCAGTCCCCACGGCGCAGCGCCGGGGCCAAGCCGTTTTTCAGGACGAACATGACAAACGCCATTAGGTGCTCACGCTCACCCTGATACATGGCATTAACGAAGCCCTGGATAGTCGGAAAGCCAACACTCTCATGGTTGAAGCCCATGATCTGGAACTTGCCCCAGCTCGCGGATTTCAGTGCGGCCTCACGGTCAAGCGCCGTTGCGGCCTGTAGCCGGGCCTGCTCTGCCTTCCAGTCTTTGCCGTAGTGCTTCCGTGTCCATGTCGGAAAGCTGAGCGTCGGCGCTTCAATGTCATACAGGCCGCCCGTCAGCTTGTGAAACTTGTGCCCCTCAAACAAGGTGGCCGGCGTCCCGTCTGGATTGAACCCGCCGCGCGGGGCCTCTACTTCGCACACGGCCCTGATGGCGGCCACCTCGCAGGAAAGCTGTCCGGCAGCGTCGGCGAAGTCCTGCACGGTCAGTGTCGGTTTCATTTCCTCTGCTCCAAAACCTTGATGCTGCTGTCATGCCCGTCTACCCGAAACTTCAGCAGGGTTACCTCCCGGTCCAGCAAGTTCACCGAGTTGTTGCCGCTTTTGACCAGGATCTGAAGCTCCTTCACCGCCTCCTGTGTTTGCAGGCCGTTGAAATACATCCCGACAAGGATGAGTGCGCCGCAACCAAGAACCGAAAGGACTCCCCATAGGGGAACGCTGTAGTCGATAGTCACCCGCGTGCTGGTGGTCGTCTGTTGATCGGACATCGGAGCGCTTTCTAAAGAGTTGCGGGGGAAATGGCCGTGCTGCTACCATCAAGTCGTGATCGATAAAGCCTCATACCGAAACCGCCGTGGTCTGTACCAGCGGCTTGTAAGCGCCTGGAAATTGCGTCATTTCACCGACTACGGCACGGGCTGTCTTATCAAGCCCAGCGTGGAAATCCGGTGCGCGGAGGGTGCGGTTCTGGAGATTGGCGACGACTGCACGATTCAGGACTTCTCGTTCATTCAACTGACCATGCCTCACCCGAAAGTCTTCATAGGGGACCGCACGGTAATAGGCCGTCACAACCTCATCACAGCCAAAAACCTGATCCGCATTGGCTCGGATGTGCTGATCGGCTCTTACGTGCAAATCATTGACCACGGGCACGGAATCGCCCGGTATAAACCCATCAGATTGCAGCAGGCCACGCTTGGCGAGGTCGTCATTGGCGATGACGTGTGGATTGGTGCCGGGGCGAAGATTCTGAAGGATGTGCATATTGGGGATGGGGCGGTTATTGGCGCAAACTCCGTCGTCACCTCTGACGTTGCCCCTTATTCAATCGTTGTTGGCGCTCCCGCTCGGGTTATTGGGCATCGAAGCTAGGGCGTGGTATCCATCGGGGTCAAACGGCCCGAGCATGTAGCGCTCGATGAACCGGGCCACCTTCCCGCGTAGGCCAGTTTCCAGCTGAAGGCGCTCCAGTCGCTGAGAAAACGTGTACTCACCCTCTCTTGGCTTGTCCCACATAAGCAGGCGCAGCTCTGTGTAGTTCAGGGCTACATCCAGAACAAAGGCAGCAACGGTAATTGGCGCAACCACCCGCCACCACCCGCCGCGCTCGTACTGGATGCCGACGATGTACATGGGCCAGAGGATGAGGATTGAGATCACAGCGTGTCCAGCTTCTTCATCCTGGCATGGAGCGCAGGAGCGGCCACTTTGAAGGCCTGGACAATTTCCGCGTACACAAGCTGAATGGCCTGCTTTGCCTCGCCGTTGACGGAATTGACGACGCGAGGGTCTTCAAAGGCATTAACGAGCGAATTAACGGCAGCTGTGATGGCCGCTATGTTCGCCGTCTGTAGGTTAATAGCCGGTTGATCTGATGCCGCTGTCGCGGCCTCTAAAGCCGCGGTGCACTCGGTTTTTACCCAAGTAAGGCGTCCGATGAGTACTTCACGGCTCGCCCGCGCCGCTGACAAAAGCCCAAGTTTTTCATCACCCTCTGCCTTTGTCTTGTGTGCAGCAATTTCAGCGGGCGTGGCCTCGCGGTCGCCTGGCTGCATGTCACCAAAATAGAATTGGCCTAGGTTGTTGACAAACATTACCAGCTCCGTTGTGCGGTAACAAACAACTTCCAGTTGGCGGCGGTTACGGGCGCGTCGTTTCCGGTTGTCTTGTTGACCATGAAAAAACCAGGGGCGGAAGACCCAGAGGTGACGCTTAGGCTATTCCGCCCAAGGTTTGTTAGCCCTGTGCCGAAAAATCCGCTTGCACTAGTGCGCATTAAGAAGGTGGCCACATCGCCGACCGCGTAATTATTTTCCGTAATCGTGTTGCGCAAGAACGCTTCCATCTTGAATTGCGAGTGCCCCAGGTTGTGCGAAAAGATGGTTTGAACCCCGCCCGCCGGGCAGTTGATGTCCGCGCTTTGATACCGCCCCATCAACTGATACCAAGTGATTGCCGTAACCACCGAACCGGCCACTGTGACCTCCCCCACAAACACCCGGTAGGTTTGCGCAGCCGTAGCGCCGTTCCCGACCTTGCCGACCATTTCCTGAATGTTGAAAGTGAACTGGTTATTGGTCACGACATCAGCGCCGCCCCACCGATACGTAGGTGCAAGCGTTGTGCTGCCAGTGGTGCAGGCCCCACCTTGCGCAATGTCCAGATACAGGTACATCGTCCCGTTGGTGGTAAGGCCGGTCCATGACGGGTTTGTGATGCTGCCGCGACGGTTGAATGCGCCGTTGGCCGCTGAGGCAATGAGCGTGCCGGTTGCGGTTACCGTTGCGGTTCCAGTAGCCCCGCCAAAGGCCGCAAAGCCGTTTGTGTCCACAGGGCCAGACAGGACGGTCTGGCGCACTGCGGCATAGGCGGATTGGACGTAGGCGGTGTTTGCAAGGGATAGGTCTGCGTCGCCGTCTGCTGCTTGTGGGGCGGTGGGGTTCCCTGTGAATATCGTGGAATTCAGAATCCCCGGGACCGCCGAATTACTTGCGGTCAAAATACTTAGATCCACCGCAGTCAGCCCAGCGTCGAGGACTTGTGCATCATCCATGGTCATGGTGACGGTGGTTTGCGCCCCATACACAGAGGTAAGAATCGTCCCATAGACGAATCCCGCCGTAACGGTGAAGCGCGCACGTCGGCCAGCCTCGAATTCTTCTGTTTGATCTCCGGTCAGCGTGAAGCTGTTTGCGCTGGCGTAAAGCGGGGTAACCCCCGTGGCCTCCCACTGCGCCAGCGTCTGCAGCGCCGGACTACCGGCGCGTGGCAGATAAAAAACCTGCACGTCGTTGGACTGCAGCACGCGCAGAGAGTATTCAGACGCACAGTACAGAATGGCCGGCGAACCACTGCGCGACGGGTAGCCAGAAGTGGTGCGGATGGGCTGGAGAGCAGGGACAAGGCCCGCAGCATCCCAATACATCTGAACCGGGTTCTGCTCCGGGTCTGCATTGATGTCGCCAAAATACAGTTTCCCGTTGTTCAGCGGCGCGCCATTCAGGGCGAAGAACTGATTGAGGGGGTTGACGGTGGCAATTACGGCCATGATTTTTCCTTAGAGTTTTGTGCCTTGACCGGCAATAGGTTGCTCACGGTCTTTGCCGCGACCTGACTGCAGCGCGGCGTTAATCCATGCTTCGCGCTCGGTTGGGTCTTTCTTGAAGGTTTCGGACATGAAGGTTGAATAGCCCTTCATGGCGCGTGCGCGGGCGAGTCGCTTAACGGACTTGTCGGAGACAAAGTCTTTGGTCGCGGCCTGGCGAACCACCTCTTTGAACTCAGGCGAGGACAGGAGGTCACCGACGGCCTTGAGCGCGTCTTTTCGGCCCCCGGCGAGGGATTGCACTGCCCCGCCAAGGAAACCGGCGCCAGTGGGGCCGATGGCCATGGAGGTGGCGGCCTCAGTAGCAGCTCCGCGCGCCGCGGCTCCTTTGGCGCCTTCCAGCACCTTGCCAACAAGGGTTTCAGGGCCTTTCAGCGTGTCGATAAAGCCCTGATTTGCCTTGCCCGTGTGCAGTACCGACTGCTGGGCCTTGGCGATGGACTGGGAGACCTGGTAGAGATCGGTTAGGAGATCGTCCGCACCGTCACCCAGAGTCTTGACGACCGCGGCGTAAACCGGGGAGTTTTGCCGCATTCCCTGGTACATCTTGGCGTACTGGTTGAAGCCGAACTGACCACTTTTTGTGGTGCTCGCGGCATAGTTCAGCAGCGCCGAGGAAAGAGCCTCCTTGCGCAGGGGCTCTGGGATGGTCCTGATTAGCTTGTTAAGGCCCTGATCATCACCCTTAACAGATGCAGCAATCCCGCGCTTAAGAGCAGGCACAAGAGAGCCAGAATTATCCTTCCCAAAAGCTTCAACAATTCGTTTCTCCAGTGCTTTGCGTTTTGCGACCAATTGAGAGGCGAGGCGGTACTTGTCGCGCAGAGCCTCACCGCCAACCGAGGTAACGGCCTCTAGTTGGTCCTCAGCCATGGACTTGTAGAGCTGCTTAAGCGCCCCTTCCTCCATGCTGCCGTAAGGAGATTCCTTGCCAGCAAGTGCCTTGCCAATTAGACCGCGTTCACGGGCCAATCTACCGTATGTGACGGGGCCTTCAAACATTTTAGCGAGCTGCTTTTCCTGGGCTGACAACCCCTCCATCCCGCCAAGATCAGAAACCACGGCATCAAGGCGCGCCTTGGTCGCTGGCATCTCCACGGGGTAGGACTTGGGAACAATCTCGTCAATCTCTTTGTAGAGCGCGTTGGAGGCTTTCTCCATGTCGTCACGCGTTGCCGCAAGGGAGCTTTTCACCTTGTCAGACACGGAGGCGATGTCCCGGCTTGCGCCAAGCGACTCGAGGGCTCCTTCCGCCTTGTTGGCGGCGTCTTCTGCTACCTTGATGCCGCGTGACTCCGCGGCACTGCCCGCCTGCGAACGGGCCAGTCCAACCAGGCGGCGGAACTGCTCGTTGTCCGTCACAAAGTCCGGGTCGAGTTCCATTTTCAGGCGGTCGGCGGCTTCGGTAACGGCTTTATTCGGCGCGGCTTGAGCAGCAAGCTCCTCGGTTGCGGCCTGCTTTCCGGTCGTGCCAGTTGCAGCTTTCTTCGCTACGCTTGCAAGCTGCTCCTGCGTCATGTCTGCTACGGCGGGGGCCGCTTCTTCGACCACGGCAACCGAGGGCTGCGCGGGCACTTCCGGTGCAGCGCGGACTGGCGCGCCCTCTGGGACTGCCTGCACTGGCGCGACTTCTGGCGTTGCCCGTGCTGCGACCTTAGGAGCGACGGCCTGAGCCGCCCGCTGCTCTACGGGTGCCCCGGCCTTGGTGAGCGTATTGACGACGCCGCGAGCTGCACCCCCGACGCCCTTGGCGACCAGACTGGCAACCGGACCAGCAGCCCCGGCCAATGCAACATCGGTCTTGCTGAAATCGCCACCGGTAGCGGCTTGCGTGCCTTCAATTGCTGCCTGCGTTGCAAGGCCGCCCGCCGCCGTACCGCCCCAAGTCACGGCCCGACCGGCAGGGGTGAATGCACCCACGGCACCAAGTACGCGGGGGATGTCTCCCACGGCCAAGCCTGGAGGAACTGCATATTCCTTCCCATCAACCGAGCTTGTCAGGATGGGGTTACCTTTTTCATCCTGGCGAACCTTCACGCCAGGGAACTGGGCTTGAATGATCTTCACCGCCTCATCGGTCGGGGCGAACATGGTCCCAAGGCCTGTTTTAGCTGAGGCCATGGACAGCTGATTCAGCTCGGGCATTCCTGTCCACTCGGGCAGGTTCTGAGTCTCGGCGGTCTCTCGAAGATTGCCGGTGAAAACGTCTTTCACGCGATCAATCAGGCCGGGTTGCTCTGCAGGCGTGTGCGTGATGCCCTCGGGGAGCTTGATGGCGCCTGATTTCAGGTCAGCCTCATACTCGGCGATCTGATCGGGCGTCATCTTTCCTGAGACATACGCCTCAATGACCCCATCGGGCACGATATTGGACTCAGGGGCGACCTTCAACGAGGCTTTGCGCGGCAGAAGAATAGAACCGGAATTCACGTCGGCCTCAAACTCCTTTTCTTGCTCAGGGCTCATCTTCCCAGCTTGATATGCGTCGTAAATCTTGGCAATGCTGGGCTGCTGCGGCTGGCTGGCTGCGAATTCAGCACTCAGGCTCCGACCGCCAGGCTTGGCGCCAGTGCGAGGCGCGGCTTCGGGTTGTTCTGCCTGCTCGCCGGACGCTTTTGGTCGTCCCTGCATCACGCGGTTGACGTAGGCGCGGGTCTGTGGGCCATGGTTGGCAGTGTTGGTGCCGCCGATGTACTCACGCGCAGCTGCAGCAGGGTCTTGGCCGTTGCGGTCGAGTGATTCCTTGAGCAGATGCGCTTTTGCCAGCGTGGAGGCTTCGGGTGACGCCCACGCATCTACGCCGTATTTGTCCAGCACCAGTTTGCGAGTGGTCGGGGTGAACTGATTGACAGTCTTTGCGCCGGCAGATGACACCTGATCCGAGTTAGAGCGCTCGCCATTGAGGCGAATCGAACTCATCAGCCACGCAGGAACGCCCACCTGTGACGCAAATTTCGCGTCCAGTTCGTCATACACGGGATCTTTGTAGGACGTTGACATTTAACGCCCGAAGTTCATGTAACCCGTGGCGTTTTTCACCTTCGGGGCGTCGGCCTTTTGCGTCCTGGCGATGAACTCCGTGAAGGACGTACCCGCGGGAACGGTGACGTTGCCAATCGTGAGGTCTTTGGGTGCGGTGCGGAGGCTACCGACGCCGCTGATCCACTCGGCTTTTGCATCTTCCTTCTGGGCAATGGCTTTTTGGACATTCGAATAAGACTTGAGCCAATTCGCGATGTACTCGGGCGACTGGTTTTCATTGGGAAAGCCGTCTTTCATCAGCGCAATATCTTTGTCGGACGCCGGCCCCGGCGGAAGGTCGGACAGGAGCCCTTGATTGCGAATGCGCACGTAATCCTGGCGCAAAGCGGTGTATCCGTCTTCACTGCCGGTGATGCGCTTGGCGTTTTCCGTCAACCAACGCAGGGGTTTGCCGCCTACTGTGGTTTGTTCAGCCATGAGCGCATCAGCCAGCCCAGTGGCGCGGTCCGAAGCGGTCCGGGAAATGAGCGAATTGCCCACGGATTCAGCTTGCAACTTCTCCATGCCGGCAGACAGTGAGGGAGTGCCTTGCTTGCCCTTCAGTTCTTCCAGCTTGGAATCGAAGTCCAGATTAAACTTTTCGCGATCAAGACCGAGACGATCCCCGCGCTCGCCAATCTTGCTCCATGTGTCTGCAATTTCTGCCTTCACCTTGGGCTCGGCATAGCGTGCATCGACCCGCGCCTTAATGGCGTCTGCCTGCTTCTTTGCAAGTTCGGCGGGCGCCTGGTCAGCGTTGCGGCCTTCCTCGCCCATCGATTTGACAGAGGTAAAGAACTTGTCACCACCTGGAATCGCGGCCATGGACGTGCCAATCATGGTCCGGGCATAGTCCGGGGCCTCCTTGATCATGTCGCGGTACATCATGATCGTGTTGGCGCGCTGCTTGTCCCCGGAGTTTTCAGCCGCTTTGAGCTGATCCTCTATCGTGGCAAGGGCAATGTCGGTCCGGCCCGACTGCAAGGCGCTGAAGAGCTTGGAGGCGTCCCCAAGCGCGCTTTGCTGGCGACCCGCGTCCATACGATCCCACTGCTCCTTGATCGTCTCGCGAAACTTCGGATTAATAGACGCAACCGCGCCGTAGTCCTGCACCGTAGCGTTGGGGTTGCTCAGCACCATCTGAAGGGCTTGCTGCGCCTGCAATTGCTGCTGCTGGGCTTGTTGGGCCATCTGCTGCTGCTGACGCTGCATGCCAATCTCATCAATGGCAACGCCCGTCTTGAGGCCCTGCATGAGGGCATCCGCAGGGTTGACCTGCATGGCCGTGTAGTTGATGGGGTTCATAGTCCAGCCCTCGAACCGCCGTAGGCAGAGCCCATGCCCATGGAATACCCGCCATCAGTCACTGGTGGGCGACCACCGCCGAGCCCGCCGAAGCCACCAGACCCGGCAAAGATGCCGCCGACCTGGCCGAGCATGCCGGTCATGGCGTTGGACTGGCCGAGAATCCCCCCAGCCTGCGCGGCTCCTTGTTGCTGCATTGCCGCGCCGACCTGACCCGCGGCGCCCATGCCTGCGTTTCCGAGATTGGTTGCAGCGCCCAGCCCTTGACCGGAAAGACCTTGCAGGTTTGCAAGCTGTTTGTCGATCAGGTTTTGCAGCAGAATCGGGCGATTCTTTGAGAGTGCATCTTGCGTGTTCCCACCACGTAGCCCGCCAGTGGCTGACGCGTTTTGCAAAATGGCGTCTTCCGACTGCTTGCTCATGGCCTGGAAGTACGGGCTGCTCTCCATGGCTGCGATTGCGGCCTTTTGCTCTGCTTCCGGCGTGAGTGCGTTTGGATCAGCGGTGTAGCCGAACAGCTTCAGCGCCTCTTCATCAGTGCCATATGCACCGCTGCGGTAATTGGAGATCGCGCCTTCCATGATCCCGGCGCGGTCGGCGTCGCCGGAGCGATAACCGCCGTCATACCCACGGCCAGCAGCTTGTCGGATGAACGACTCGACCTCGGGCAGGCCGTTGCCGCCGTAGCCATACCCAGAACCAAGACCAAGCAAGATCCGCTGTTGTGCGAGGGCGTCAGTTCCGGTCTTGGTATAGGGCGTAACAGCCCTTTGGTAGGCATCGTATTGACGACGCACCTCCCCGATTTGAGCGGCAGAAGCCCCAGTTTGCGCGCCAGCCGCACCTTCGGCCCCATCTGCCATGAGTGAGCCGCCTACGACGCTTACGGCAGCGCCGGCTACAGCACCCCAGCTCATGCGGACACCTCGGCTTCAAGGGCCTTGCGTTTTGCGTTGGCGATAACCTGGATGTTGTCTTTCCCACCCATCAATTCACTGGGCTGCGATTCGGTCAGGTCGCGGCAGAGCTGGTCAAGATCCGTCTCTGTGGTCACATGCAACGTAGTCCACACCGTGGTTTCAATCGCTACGCCGGCACGTTTGGCGCCTGGCTTTGAGACGAAGGTGTAGGGGGCGGAAACTTCTTTAACGCCCTCGTCGGTCGTGAAGGCAATGCGCCCAGCCGAAATAATGCTGAGGTGTTCGGTTTTATGGACTGCGCCGGTCAGGATCGTGCCAGCTGGAATTGTCATCTCGCGGGCGTACAGGCCCGGGGCGAAGTGATGGACAACAGGGCACTCGATAGGCTCAAGCTGGGCGATTTCACGCTCAAGCTGCTCTACTTTTTGCCGCATGGTTGCGGGCTTTGGCTGGGTCACTGCCCAAGAGGCAGCGGGGCAGCAAATAACACCAATTGCGGACATGACTTCACTCCTTGCGTAGCCCGTGGGACTACAGGGATTTGCCTTCGCGCTCGGCGTGTATCTGCTGGGTGTCATTTTATATGTCTCGTCATATAAGCAGAAGCAAAAAGCACCTGTTTTGTATATATGAGCTAGGACGGCAAGAAGCTGACCGTTGGCAGAACGGTGTAGGTGATGGTGATGGCGTCGGCCATGAGTAGCGGGATCGGGCCGGCAGTAATTCCCAGGTTGATTGATCCTGTGTTGCGGACGTAGGCAATCTGTGAAACGGTGCCGCCCTGCACTACCAGCGTTCCGTCCCGCTCTGCCAGGTAGGTGTACGGGGAGACGCCAACCGTCACAACGTCGGCGTCTTCAAGCGGGCCGGTCTGCAGCGACTCAATGAACTTGATGGCCTGCGGGTCGGTGGTGATCGTGGCGATTTGGTCCCGTGACAGGCGGCGGGTTCTACGCATACAAGGCCTCTAGCTGAGCCTCAAGGCGCATGAAAGCCTCTGGCGTGTCGTTGGCCCCACGAAAGCGTAGGCCGCGGTAGTTGTCCATTGCGCTGCACTGGAACCAGTTGATCCTCTTGCGGTACTCGCCCCTCTGCCCTGCGCCGGCCATGCGCTCATCAGACCACTTCAAACCATCATCGGTGTAGCTGAAGAAGATGCGCGGATCACGCCCGACAGGTGAACGACCAGGCGCGGCCACAAGCTCCAGCTCATGAATGATGGCGCCTTTGGAGGCGTTGTAGAGGTAGGAGGTATCGAACTGCCACCCGACAATATCGTCATATTGCGTGGTGACGGTGTTGGTCATCTGCCCTATGTCATAGGTCGTCTTGTCGCCGCAAAACCACTTGTTGAAGCAAAAGATGAAGTTCTTGGCGCGGTAATTCTCCTCAACCCCGGCGTCGGAGTGAAGACTGAACCAAATGGGTTGCTGGAAAGCTGCAGACGCGATGATGTCAAAGACCCACGTTTCCTGCGGTAGGTGGACATACAGGAACTCGTGGTTGTCGAATTTGCGGGTTTCCAGCAGACACAGGGCCAATTGATCCTCTGTGTACGTGCTGATGCGCTTCTCAATCTCGTCTGTGCTGATCTTCCGGTTCTGCCCACCAGCGCCCATGTAGATCGCAATGGCCTCATTGATGCCGCCACCCATGAAAGCCAGGGATTCGGCGCAGAACACAGCCGCACGCGTGCCGACACAGCCTTTGGTGATTTGGGCACCAGAGATGGGGGCGAAGGGGAATCCGGCACCTCCAATGTTGTCGAACACCTCAATCGTGAAGCGGTTCAATGCATACAGCTCATTGCGGAACTTGCGCAGGCCCACGATGGCATCGGGGTCTACCTCTGATGAGCCGTACTTCAGCGGGTCAACAGAAAGGGGGTTTGCCAGGTCAGTGACAACGATGGATTCGCCGTCCGTGCTGACCGTGTAGCCATTGAGGAACAGGGAATCAATGGAAATGCCAAGGTCAGGGTCTGTTACCTGCGTGAGAGTCGCCCCATCCCAGTAATAGAGCCGCCCACCAGAACCGATGATGAGGTTGTCAAAGGAGTAGTCCAGCGACACAGCCGGCCCCGCCCCAACATCGCCCAACACGGTAATAACGCCGGTCGGACTGATGGATACCAGCTTTGTGCCCATCACGCGATAGGGCGTGCCGTTCCACACAATGGCGCCGCGGTCAATCCCCGGGCCGGTGGAAAAGGAGGTGATGCCTTCAGCCTGCTTTAGATAGCCCGTGCTGACGCCGTTTTCCTTCGGCACTGGGAACATGTTGCGCGGGTAGCTGGTGCGCACATTCGCCACCGCATCCGAGTAGATTCCGCCCAGAATGGAAATCTGGGTCATTGATCAACTCCAACCCTCGCCGCTCGTAATGTAGAACGTTCCCGCGGTTCCGAAGATGGCGACGGTGTTCTGTGCGTCTTGCCCTGCGTTGCCCATCTTTGACAGGACAAGGTAGGTGTTCGGGAGAACCGGGCAATCAGCCGCAGTTGCCGCGGTGGTATCCGCAGAGTTTTTGATGCGCACGAACATCACCGCTGCACCGAAGTTCGCAACGAGGATCTGCTTGCTCGCGCCATCAACGGCGACGTTTTGCGATGCGCCGGCAGTGCCTGTAACGGTGCTGCCAGGCTTTGGCTGGAATGGGGCGAGGATTGACATGATGAGTCCTTAAGAAACGGTTGCGCCGAGAGCGACGACTTTCCAGTTAGTCCCGTCAGAGACGGCCACGCACGCCGCACCGGCATTGCCATTCAGGCAATAAACCATTGCGTAAGGATTGGCTACAGCGGATGGAAGGTCGGCGAGCAGATAGGACTTGAGCGGGATCGGCGCCAGCGTGTTATCGATGTTGTCTTCGATGAACGTCAAGATGGCATTCATCGACACCTTGCGCGGCTGACCGTTCACCGTGCTGTAGATCGGCACCTGGTCAGAGCTGACAACCGTGTCCTGTGTGCTGAGTTCGTTGAATGTGGTCATGGCTGAGCCTTAAAGCTGAAACTCACCATCGACGCCAGTTGACAGCGTGTCAGGCTCTTGAAAATAGGCGAGCTGGCGCACGTCCAGGCGGTTGCCTACGCCAATTGGCATGGTTGTGGGCAGAACCATCCGGGGGATGATGTTGTTCGTCACCATGAGGGCATTGCGGGCGCGCAGGACGGAGGCTTGCAGCTGAGGGGAAATCTGCTTGCCGTAGTCCGGGGCAAGCTCCACCGCCAGCAGGATTGCAAAGGGATTAACCGCAGTGTCTGGCAAGCCAGACTCGGCAGAAAGCTCTGTCCCGAAGTTGTAGCCCTTGCGGATGCCGATACCGTCCAGCTCCGCTGCGATCAAGTCCATTTGCTCGATAGCGGCCTGAAGCTGCTCCGGCGATGGGTCGAACACATACGTGCCGAGCCCAATCTTGCCGAGGGCCTTCTGAACGATGGCCAGCTTCGATGTCATGCTCAGCCTCTACGCTTGGGCTTCGGGCCTGGCTTTGCCTTGGCTGGCTTTGCGGCTGGCTCTTCTGTGGGCGCTTCAGGCTCTACCGGGGATTCAGGCTCAGACTTGGCGACTGGCTCGAATTCAGCCGCAACTTCGGCCTTCACCTTCGCAACTTTGCCCTCGTAGGCTTCAATCGCGTCAGGCATGGTGAGCTGCCAGCCGTTGGCAATAGCTGCCTCGTAGTTTTCCTCGGCTTCAACGCCAAGGAAGTCATAAGTACCGCCCGCACGCGAGTGAGGGCCGGGGCAGCGATAGAGAACGGTTGGCAGATCCATGATGACCCTTTGAAACGAGGCGCGACCGAAGCCGCGCCCCTGGCTTACGAGATGCGGTACGTGACGAAGGTTGCGGCCGCAGTCTTGCGCGTGCGGAAGCGGCCAGACGTAGCAGTTGCCACCGCCATGGTTCCGACCAACGTGTGACCCGTATCAGCCGTCACCGTGAACGCATTGGCGCCCGTGGCGATCACCGACCAATCGAACGAATCGTTGATGGCAAAGGTCGAAGCGGCGTCCATGACCGTGCCGGTTGGCACAGTGCCGGCAACAGCTGCCGCGGTGGTCGAAGTGACCAAACCACCCAGCATTGCAGCCGCAGTAACGGCGCCGGTTGCATTGAGGGCGACAGGTGATGCCTGGACAAAGGTCAGCAGGCGCTCATCTGTGCAGGGGTTGACGCCGATGTCGTAAAACACCGAAGCCGCACCCGCATCAATGGTGATGGTTGCGCCGCCCGTGTAAGGGCCGAACACGGTTTGGGTATTCGACACAGTGCCGAGAGAAACAACGCTGTTCGGCTGATTGGGATAACCGACGATGCGGGAAACAGTCGCGACATCCTGAGTCAGGACCGCAACGCTCTGGGTAGCGGACAGAGTGATCTGAGCCGTACCTTGGGGGTAAACAACGAGGGACATGATTTTTCCTTGATTGAGTTAAAAAGCAAGGGCCGAAGCCCCTGCATTTAGGTCTGGTTGAACAGCACGATCCCGGTCATTTCCGGCTGCTTGTTCACGACGCCCCAACGGGTATCCCAGCGGTATTTCGTCTTCAGGGTGTTGATGTCCACAAACTTGGTCATCAGCAGCTGAATGCCGTTCTCGCTGGTGCCCTGCATCGTTGCGACGCCGGCATTTGCGGGCACTGCGTAGCGGCCTGGCAGGATTTCCAGGGCATCCTTGTGCCAGAACGGATTGACAGTCGTGGCGACGGTGTTCAGGAACACAATCGCAGACGTTGCCGACTTCGTGTTGATCACGCAGTTCTGGTAAGTCGTGCCGGCCTCGGATGCCACCTGGTTGGTGATCATTGGAGGCGAAATCACCAGAGTGGTAGCGCTTGGCACGGAGATGACCCGGAAGGTCTTCAATTGTCCAGTGTCGCCCTTGGTGATGTGGTGCACCGCGTTCAATGCAGCTACCGTGAACGCATCGCCGGCTGCTACGTTGGTCGTAGACGAGACGGTAATGGTCTGGTAGCGGTTATCGACGTTGTTCGTCTCACCGGTTGCCGCGGTGCTGGTTGCCACTGGAACGTAATAGTTCGCGGCGCCGTCAAGCGTGCTGATCGTCAGACCCGCACCACCAGCAGCTGCCGCCTGGCGAACGGCATAGTCCAGCTTGTAGGTGTCGAAGCTGGCAACTTGTCCAACAAACGCCTTTTCATAGGCCTTGTCAGACTTGGCATTGCCGAACGAACGGGTAGCGGCCTGCAGGTTGCTTGCCATGCCGTTGTAGTCGCGAGTGGACAGCGCCAGATAGCGATCACCTTGCGCAACGCCTTGCTCGTTGAAGATGGCTTCGCACTGGGCGACGTCATCAAAGCCGGATGCGGCAACTGTGCGCTTGACAACCAGCGTGCCCTGCAGAGCTGCGACGTTCATCAACGAGACGTTGATATCAGAAGCCAGCTTCTGCTTTGCAGCCTGGCCCAGCCGGCCCTCTTGCAGCATGTCGCGCAGCTCAAGCGCCGTCAGGATGGCGGTGGAGTGCTTGGCGTAGCCGATGGTTGACGGAACGGCAAGCTGCGTTGCCTCGTCAAAGTTGGCGGTTGCGTCGGTGCCGTCGTGCGATTGCGCGATGTAAGGCTGGGGACGCCAGATTACATCATTGGTGCGCTCCATCATGACCTGATCGGTCTGGTATTTGGAGACGTTGCGCGACAAGATCAGCGCGTCGTCGAAGCCTTCAAGAACGTTCTCGAATGCGACAACTTCCTCTTTGCTAAATTCATTAGCCATGTTCTTACCTCTTTAAATGCGAGTTGATTACTTCTTTTGCGCTCGCTTGAAGGCCAGAACCTTGGACATATCCCCGGTCTTTGACGCCTCTTCGCGCAAACGCTCAAGCGTTTTGTTACTGCCAACTACTGGCCCGCCCGAGTTCTTCAGGGGCGCCTCAGGTGCTGGCTTCTCGCTTCTGCGGTTCGAAGTTTTCAAGTCCTTCTCCAGTTTTGCTGCCGCGAAAGCGAATTTCACGGGGTCTTTAATTGCGGCGAGTTCGGCCAATCGCTTAGGGTTCTTTCCGAGCGCATAGACCAGCAAAGATGAGTTGTCTGCGCCTGCGAGAATCAAGTTTTGTTGCGTCGTAGAAAGGTTGGTGACAACCTCCTCCTCGGCTTCCTTGAAGTCTTTAACCTTCAAGGTCTTGGCTGACTCGCGGTACGCTGTGTACGTCGCCTCTACCTGCTTTTGCGCTTCCTGCTGCGCGGCTTTCTGGGTGTTCTCGAAGTTGTCAATCTCTGACTTCTTCGTGTACCAACCATCCATCGCAGCCTGGAACTTGTCTTCGTCGTAGTCGAACTGTTCGAGCTTTGGGCGTTCTGGAAGCGTTGGCTTTTGTGGTGCTGCTGGTGCAACTCCTTTGGCCTTCAGCTCCCGGTTTTCCTTGAGCAATTCACGGTGCGACTTGCGAAGATCCTTCACCCATTGCGGTGCTTCTTCTCTCTCCTGAGGTGGCGATTCCTCTTCACCAATCTGAACAACCAGCTCTTCGTCGTCGCCGTCAGCGTCTGGGTTTGGCGTCTCGGGGACCGTCTCGGTCTCCAGCTCTACCTCGTCGCCTGGTGCAACTACCAGTTCTTCCTCTTCGGTGGTTCCTGCCATGTAAAGACCCAATCAACTCGGAATTCAAAAAGGCTTCCGGTAACCTTGGGTGCAATATATTGATTCACGTATTACTAAGCAAATCTATATATCGTTTTGTATATATTATTGGGCGACTGGTGCTGCTGGCGCAGGCGCCGCGGCGGGCTGTTCGCCCTTCTGCGCGTTGACAAGCTGGAGCAACATGTCGATATCGAGCGCGCCGATCTTCTTGAGAATCTCTTGCGTCTCGGCCTGGATCTTTTCGGCGTTGGCCAGGGCGACAGTCGTATCGGCAAGAGCCTTCTGAGCCAGTGCGGTGGACTTCTCGGCCTCTGCTGCCAGGAACGTGGATTGCGGGTCAGGCTGTGCGTTCTTTGCGGCCTCGTCCAGCTGCTTTTGCTCTTCTTCGGTGGGCTTGATGACGCCCATGTTGATGAGGCGGCGGCGGTTCCACTCTTTCAGGTCTGTGAGCCCTTCACCGTCAAGGTTCTGGAAGATGACGCCGGTAATTGCAGCGCGCTCTTGCGGGTCTTGGGTGAACTGCAGAACCCCGGACAGGGCGCGTACAGTGCCATCGCGACGCGTGACAAAGCTCGGCCCCACGTCAGTGACCACATCAAAGCGCCCGGTCGTCAGGTCGTTCTCGTAGGAGGTGACGCCGTCTTCCATGACGGGCTTCATGATTTCAATGGTGTCTTCGCTGCCGTCAACACCGACCGTCTTCATCTCGCGGCCCTCTTCGTCGTACAGCTCTTGGGCCATACCTTTCCAGACTTCACCGCAGCGCTTCATGGCCTTGGCGAAGTTGTCCATGTAGATAAAGGTCTGCATGTCAAGGCGGGTCTGGATCAGCTCAACGGCCTTGGCGCTGATGTTCGAGACAACCTCCTCTGCCCCACCCTGTGAACCGAGCAGCTCTTGCATGTCCACGTTGCATAGCTGCATCAGGGCGACAAGCGCTTGAGGGATTTGCGGGGGTTTGACGTAGCCAATCGGCCCCGCGGGTACGACTGAGCCGTCTACCTGGGTAATTGGGTTCACCAGCTGGTAAGCAGGCCTATCGATGCTGTCACGCGACCACGCGTTTTCATGCCCCTGGATCTGCTCAGGCGTGAAAATGGGCTTTTCAATTGGGCTGTAGACGCTGATTTCTGCCAACAGGCTAATCAGCATGTTGTACAGCCGCATCAGGTCAGTAGTCAGGCGCACATGGCCCTGGATGCGCTCTACGTTGTCGATAAACGCACGCTTGCCATAGAACGGGATGATCGGGATGCACTTGCCGGCGATGTAGCCGCAGTCCTCAAGGATGCGGTCGCCGGACATGATGTACTTGTGAACGCGCTTCCTGGTGATGGTCTTGGAGCGAACAAGGATGAAGCCCTGCGCCTTGAGCTTTTCGGCTTCCTCTTCGTCAGAGGCCTCAATCTTTTGCTCTTCCTCAGTGGGCAAGAACTTCCAGACCTGGTACTTGACCTTTTTTTCTTCGATCTTGTAGTACTCGGCGATGTACGCGACATCGGGCGTGAACCAGTCGAACTCGACCAGCGCTCCGTCTTTGGGGAATGTTGTTGCGCCGCCGTGCTCTTCCGTAAAGGCGGCAAGGCTCATGCTGGAAATCACCCAGCAGCGCGTCGCATCCCGCTTGTCTTGTCGTTTGGCGTCAGCATCAAAGAACACCGAGGAGTCGGCGTCATAGATCGGCTCCATGCAGATCCGTTGACGATCACTGTCCTCGTCTTCCTCATCCTCATAGGCGGCACGCAGGCGCCAGGCGCCCATCCCACCGGTAATGCCCTCATCAAATGCGTTGTCGTAAGCCTCTTGAGCGTTGCATTCCTGTTCGTCTGCGCGATACAGGCCGTCCATCGTGTCGGCTACATCCTCGGTAGCGCCGTTGTCCTTGGCGCGGTAGTCAACACTGATGCGGTTGTTGCGGTACTCGTTGAAGATCCGCATGCATGACATGTGAATCTTGTTGACCTCAAAGCGTGGGCGGTTCTCAAACTGCGCCTTGAGCGCGTCTTCCCACTGAGCGCCAGGGATAGAGACAAAACGCCTGTCCTGCAAGCACTGCAAGCGCACGTCTTGCTGGGGTGAGTAAGCGCGGTTGAATTCAAGCAGCGCCTCGGCATGAACGTCGGCGAGACGGTCTGATTTGGTCTGGGACATGTCGCGGCCTTTATATTGCCGCGAGTATATTAATCAGACTCTATATACGCCGTTTTGTATATTTATCGGCGCTTGTTGAAGTGATTGACGGATGGGACAACAACGCCAGCGGCGGGCTTAGGCTTGCCCACTTCGCCATAAGGTACGGCATAGCGCCGCATCATGTAGGCCACGCGGGTGGCATCAAGCACGTCGTCTTTCAGTTTGGAGATCTTGCCGTTCTCGTCGCGGTGGTATTGCAGGAACTCGTCGAACCAATCGCGCAGCCCTGCAAACACCTTGAACTTGCCGGTCATCATCAGCCCGCGAATCTCCATGAGCCCAGCCTCTACGCCGTTCGACCCGTCCGGCCAGGTGGCGTGGACACCCAGCATCTTGAAGCCGGCCTCCTCGTAATAGGCCTTCTGCTGCTTGGCGCTGCCCTTCTCCGTCTGCAGCCCGTCAGCCGGCCACGCGGTGGGCACAGCTGCCGCCCACGACTTAACAGCCCCCCACGCTTGAATCGCAAGGACGTGCCGCTCTTTCCAGGCGCGAGTGACATAGAAGGAGTCAGAGTCCTTATCCCAGACCAATTGCACCTGTGATTGCGGATGATCCCAGCCAAAGTCCATGCCATCCAGCACGAACCAGTGAGGCGGGATTGGAAAGGGCTGGCAGGTAATTGCCTCCTCTGCAATGTCATAGATTCGACCGTGGCCCAGCATCGGAATGCCCTTGGTGCGCATCTCGCGCTGATGGGCTGGGAAGCTGGCCAGCAACTCCTCTTTGACCTTTTGGCTCAGGTGCGGCGCGTCATCCCAGCCCTTTTGCATGCAGGTCTGGGCGGGAGATGGCGAATCCATGAACTGAATCACCAGCTCAGTACGCCCATTCTCTGGGGTGAATGTCAGGATGCCGCGGCCACCCTGCCCCTTGTCGCCCGTCGCAGTGCGCACAAGCACCTGTGGATAGATTTCATGGTCTTCAGGCTCTTCGTCAATATGGAACCAGTCCACATCGTCACCCATCAGGGCGTGCTGTCCTTGGCTGTAGCTCCAGAACTGGATGCGCGAGATAGCGCCCGAGGAATGCTTGATCAAGGCCGTGCGGATGGCGTTCGGCGTGCCGGCCATGGATTCATAGCCGACGATGCGCTCAGGCGGAATCAGCCCGCCCTCGAACGTGTCGCCCATCTTGCGGCCAACAATCGCAGCCTGGAGCAAGTCGCGGGTCTTCTCGCCAGAGTAACCAAGGCACCAGATCAGCGGCGCATGGTCGAACTTGTGGCCTTCCCAGCCCTCTGGATATTCGCCAAGGGCATGGATGGAATCAATGTAGGTGCCGGTGTATGTCTTGCCTATCCGGTTGGCGGCTATCAGGCACGCCTGGCTGTAAGTACTTGTGCCCGCTATGAATTCCTTCTGCCAGTCGTACAGGCTCGGGAACAGCGTGCGGTAGCGATAAGTGACCTCCCGGCGCTCTTTTTCCTCAAGCAGCTGGAGTAACTGCTCTTTCTCAGCCCTTGACAATGCGTTCACGCAGTGCCGCCAGCTTGGCGTCCAGTTGTTCGTCTGTCATCGTGCGGATGGGAGGGAGATCGTCGGCGCCACCCAGCGCCAGCTTTTCACCGTAGCGCTTCGGGTCCCACTTGGCCAGCAACTTCAGGCGCGTCTCAATCCGCAGCTTGGAGCGCTGGACATGCTCAGCATCAAAAGCCATGGCCTTTACAGCCTGCTCATCACCGGACCTGGACAGCTTTTCCATGTAGTCATTGCGCGAGTCGTCCGCAATCTGCAGCGTATCGACCGCGATCATGTCGTAACCAGCCTCGCGTGCGCGTGCGAACCGTGCGGAAAGGTTCGGCCTCTCTTCCATCCAGTCATACACAGTCCGCAGCGCTGGCATGTGTTCATCACGGCAAACTTGAGCAAGCGGCTCGCCGTTTGAGATGCGCTCGACTATCTCGGCGAACTTGTCGTCCGTGAATGTGCTTGGCCTGCCAGTTGGCTTGGGTTCCTTCTTAGCCATTTCCAGCAATCCCCGCGTAAATCTCCCGGCTCAGCGCTTCAAGCGGGCTTTCGCAGGGTGTTGGGTATTTCTCCAGCTCTTGAGGGCTTGGGGCTGTTCCTGCGGCCTTGTGCGCCGCCAATAGCGCGGTCAGTCCTGCATTCGACTCCGCAGTCTGGCGTTCGTGTTCCGCCTGGCGTTCTTGGAACTCAGGAGTAGAGCGTTCTTTCAGCTTTGCGTTGAACGCGGCTGTTTTGGCTTGGACAAGGCGGCTCATTTTTTCTTCTTGTAGTCCTTGAACCGGATTTCGATGTTCCTGATGGGAAAGGCAACGCCGGACTTCTGGTATTGCTTGATCCGGGCGGCCTCGCGGAATGCCGGCCGGCCCATCGTGACAATGAATGTCGCCCGTGTATCGCGGCTCTTGGCTTTGTGCTGACGGGTGATCTTCAGAGTCAGCTTGGGGCTGACGTACTTGACGGCCTGATAGGCGTTATTGCTGATGATGGCTGCTGCCACGTCGGCAAACAGCCTTTGATCAATCTCAATCATGCGTCTCTCCTGCGCTTTAGCGCGATAGGGCAACCATCGGACTTACCGGAATGGCTGGTTGCTGCCGTTCACATCCCACCCGAACGGTGATGTATTCGCGAAACCTCGCTGCGATTTGCCCGCCGCAGCTCCGTGTCGGGTTCACGGTGACATCGGGTGCTGAATTCATATTACTCAATCGTCTGATAAATGCAATTTATATATTCAAATGTATAGCAAGTGCAAACACCGAATTAACCAGGCCTGTAGGGGCTGTAGTGGTGTTTGCAGGCACGCTGCGACATTTGGGAGTCATTACCTTCTGCTCTTCCAAGGCCCAGTTCTGGAGCAATTGGAGCCCTGCGGGGGTCAGCCTGTAAGCCGCTGGGTTGTGTCTCGGGTTGGCTCTTTCGAGTAGCTTCTTTCCTCGGTAGCGCATGGCGTAGATCCTGGCCTTGTGCTGGCCTGCAGTTGTCGGCTCTCCCCATGCCGCGGCGAGTTGCCTGCATGTCAGGGTTAGGTCTGGCTGGAATGCCATCAGGGTTTTGAGAACACCGGAAGACTCTCTCATTTGGAATTCCTGGCTATTTGATGGGGCGTTTGCAGTACTGACAGTTTTCGTTGATGACGCCGAATAGAGGGGCGCCACAACCAGCGCATTCATAGGCCCCGCGGGGTTTCTGGGGCGGCTTCACCCCAGGCTGGGCGTCTTGCTGCCTGGCTGACAACGCAACCGCGTCCTCGAAGTTTTCGCGGATTGCAGCGCCTGCGATCCCAGTGGCCACCCCCCAGCTCATCCTGTTACCTCAGGGGGTGGGAATTTGGTTTTTTGCTCAACAGCAACTCTTGCCATCGCATCGCGCCACGCAACACCGCCATCGTCAAAAATGCTTGTGAACGGCCAATCGGGTTGGTAGTTTTGTCGCACCAGGGCCATGTATCGCGTCACCCTTCCTTCATACTCATCCAGCAAAAGCTTCTTTCGAACGATGTATTCGACTTCAGCGGCCTCTTCGCGGTCTTTGGTTTCACTCATCATTTCCTCCAAACCTTCAAAACATCCCTACCCGTATAGAGCAAGGTGGAAAACGTAAATCTGCACAGCCCAAGGCAAAACCCAGCCATTCCGGCTATTAGTACGGCTAGGGTTTCTAGGGTTCTGCCTAGGGTGGCATGGGGTTAGCTTTTCCAGGTTGCCGCTTTGACGGCCCACATCTGCGCGCCCTGTGTTTCGGTGATGGCGATGCTGGCCAAGCGCTTCACCTCGGGGTCTTCTGTGCGGAGCCGCAAGGCGTTCATTTCGTCAATTTCGTCAGCAAAGCGTTTTTTGATCTGCGTCACCAAATCGTCATTACTCGGATTGAACGAAAGCCCCACGGCCTTCTCGCCAAAAGTCTGAGGGCGTCCGTTTTGTACTTCAGTTGTCATTTCTCTAATCTCCAGTTGTGCACCCTTGTTGCCGGGGCTGCGACGGCATTGGTTAGTTAATCGCCTATCCCAAGGCCCCAGCCCTCTTCCGTGCTCTTGCTATTTGCCGGTCCCCATGGCGACTTAAATCCGAAGTAGTCCTGAACACCTGAGCTGGCAAGCATCAGCCTGTTGTAGACCGTGTACATCCAGCCGCACTCGTACTCAGGCCATTTGTTTGAAACCCAGTTCAGGGCGAGACTCGCGGCGTGACCCATGCCGAACAAAATCCATGGGATTGGCCAAAAAAGGTACTTCATGCAAACTCCTTGTGTTGTGGCTCACTCAAAACAACCCCTGTCATGTCGCAGAACGCCAGCGCATAGGTAATCAGACTGGCGCTGCGTCTCACGCTCATGAGAGCGGTGGATTCGCGGATGTTCACGAATTCACCCTCAAGGCCGGGAACAATCTCGAACTCCTCCGCCGTGGCTTTGGAGTGGGCGGATACCAGCAGCACTTTCCACTGCTCAGCGGTCCGTGGCTTTCCGGCCCATGGCGTTTTTGACTTGGCCAAATCGGAGCAGATCGCGTGAAACTTGGCGTTCTGGTCTGCGTTGCGGGTTGGCTCCTGAAACGTGACCATGTAGCCGTCCGGGGCTAGATGGGCGTGAGCTGCTACACCGTCTCTGGCTTGGCCGTGGACTAGGAAGAACACGCGCTTGCTCACATCGCCTCCCAATCCCGGTAAGCCTCAAAAGGCGTGTAGTTGCAGGAAATTCGACCAGCGCCAGCGCAGTACCACAGGCCACCAATTCGCTTGATGTGGGGCTTCATGCCGGCTCCCTGAATTCGTAGTGCTCATGCATCGGCCAGTGGTCATACTCGCCATCGTCAAACCCAACATGCCAGCACAACCGAGCGGAACACCCCTCCGGCTCGACATTCACAATCCCAACAACCGTCGCCCAGTCGCCGGAGCGAAAGCTATATTGATGAACGCTACGAATTTGCAGACCCATCATGAGCACGCGCTTGATCTTCATCCCTGCCTCGCTTTCAACTCTTTGGCCTTGGCCGTGTAAAGTTTTTTTACGTCTATCAGCTCTTCTCTGGTCCACTTGTGAGGCTCGTTATCAGCCTCCAAGGCGTCGAATCGCTCTTGCCCGATACGTGCTATCGCCCCGGCCTTGATTTCGTGCGGCTTGGCACCGTGTGGGCCGTTGCAGCCCTCGCATTCCCCGTGGCAGTTGTCCTCGTTGAAACGCAGGTGTCCAGCGGCACCACGGCTGCGAACATGGCCGGCGTGTTGGACTCGGCCTGGCTTGTCTTCAAAGGGACGCAGGCAGACGAAACAACCCTTTTCCTTGTCGCGCAGGCGGATGTAGGCGTTAAATGGGATTTGCGCGGCGGCGATCAGCTGGGCTATGGTTTTGAGCTTTTCCAGCTTCGCCTTCGTCTCCCGCTTTTCCTTGACCAAGCGCACCTTCTCTGCCTTACCGCGCTGCGACTTGGCAAAGGTCATGCCGCAGATTGGCGAGCACACACGGGCGGTCATCAAATGCCGCAGTGGGGTGAACTTGGTCTTGCACACTTTGCAGACCTTGGGCTTTGGGGCTTTGGTGCGGATCACGCGGCCACCCTTGAAACTGCCGCAGGATCAACGTGATACAGCGTATTGCCAGAAATATTCCTGCGCCTCACGATCTTTCGCTTTTCGAGACGGTCAAGGACGGCTTTGCACTCTCCGATTTCAGTCCAGCAGGTAATCCAGCGGAACTCCTCATAGGTCAAAGGCCCATGGCGTAACAACTGCACGGCGGCGTATTCGCGGGTCATGCTGCCTGCCTTTCCTCGGTCTTGATGCCGAGAGCGTCCTGCGCACACTTGAGCGTGTACGGCAAAACTCGGTCGCCAGCAGCATGGCGATTGACGATCCGATGCGCCCAGTCTTTGTTTCCAGGGGCGTGCTTTGGCATGCGTAGGCGGGCTGTTGCGACATGTGCCTCAAGTCGCTCAGCGTCCAGCTTTACCGTTGGAAGTGCTGTGAAAACCTCGGGTGGCCGACTGCGGCAAATGGCGCGGAACTCCAGAACCGTGGGCGGCTTCTCAACCGGAAGGTTTTGCAGGGCGTAGGTGATAGCTTGCGGGCTCTGCTGAAAGCCTGAAAGCTCGTGCGCCCAGTCCTCTTTGACGGCCTGAATGTCGAGGTCTTGCCAGCGACGCAGAAACGCCTGCCCGTAGGTCAGGGTCAGCTTGTCGAATATGCGATCAACCCAAGGCGCGGGGAGTGACATTTTTTACCTCTGCTTCAAAAAATTGAATGGCGCCGCCGACTGCTACACCGGGGGCGGCTTTTTGGGTGCGTTCGCGCTGTTCTGTGCGCCATGCGGGTTCGGAGCTGGGTTTTGCAAACTTGCGTGCATTGCCGCACCACGTCCGCCATGCGGCCTGCCAATCGGCCATGAGGGAGCCTTTGGCTAGGTGGTGATTTCGAAATGCGGCGAGCTCACCGCTTATGGACAGCCCGATTGCCGCAGCCACACCGGCCTCATTGGGTTCAAAGTTTTCAGGGAATGCACTTCTCGGCTTGGCCTTTTTTGGCGCAGCGACAGCCGCAGGCTTGTCATCAATCAGAGAATCAGGAATCAATGAATCAGTGAATCCGGAATCAGGGGGATTTCCACGCAAGTCAGACGGTGGGTTAACGGTTAAATCACCGTTAGTTGGAGGTTCTGGCAACGTTGATGCACGTTCCGTGTGATGTGGGGCTTGGTGTTTTTCCCAGTTATTGACGACGATGCAAGCCTTGCCATCCACCGTGTAACGACGGATAAACCCGGCCCTATCGAGCTCGTCAAGCATTGGCGCAATCGCCACATCATCAGCCGGGAACACTTCCATCTTTATTTTTTTGGGTCTGTCTTCCAGACGGCCAGCTTTGTCCGCAATGGTCCAAAGCCCGATAAAGAGAAGTCGTGTTTCAAAGCTCAGCTCCACCAACTCATCGTTGGTGAAAAAGCCTGGCTTGATGTTGCGCGCACGGGCCATTACTTACCTTTTATGGCGTGATAGAGAAAAAACACTGCGGACCCGGCACTGACAAGAGGAAGGATCGCTGCGGCCGGCAAGACAAACCACGGCAACATCTCGTATATGCGCAGGAGAAATCCCGCACAAGCCAAGGCGATGGTTGTATTAAGTGCCGAGAAGAATGCACAACCAAGTCGAAAGTTCATACCGCCTCCCACACGCGGCAACCGTCCCGACTCCGCTTGGTTTTTGTCAGACCGCACTCGCTGATTCGGCGCTGAACGGTGATGTAATCTATGCCCGTCACCATCGCCACCTGACGAGCGGAAAGGCCCAGGAAGGACTGTTTGACAGCAGCAACGATGGCAAGGCGCTCAGACGCTGCTTTGCGGCTCACAGCAGCTTTAGCGGCCTCCCTGCTTGTGTCGCCATCGGTGCGCCTGGCTCGGGTTTGGACAAAAGCTATCTGGAGTTGGTCGCAGGCGTTCATGGTTTGGCCTTTCCAATTTCAGCGGCGTCGTCAATGGCCTCTTCCAGTTCTTCAAGCCGGTCGAGGTATTCACGCCGACGCGAAGAACTTTCGTCGATGCTTACCCAATCGCTGCTTTTGGGCTCTCCCTCGATCTTGAGGTTCACGTACTCGCGGATGAGTTCAGAGAGCTTCATCCCAGCTCCTCTGGTGTTTTAGTGGGGGCGGCAGGGACCATCTGCCAGTAATTGGGCTGGTTTTTTCGAGTGAACGCCCTGCCGTAGACGAACTCTCTGTCATGGGTCCAATATGGACGCGGCTTTGCGGCGTATTCATCCTTTTGCCAGTAGCCAATGGTCTGGCCAATCTCGGGGAAAAACAGCAGGATGCGACCCCCTCATCCGGCGCCGTCTCAATCGGTTGCCAGCCCCCTTGCGGTGCTTGTGGTTGGGTGGCGCGGGTGTTCCAGGCTGAGACCGCCTTGTCCTTGGTTAAGAGTTCGGGGCCGCACATTCCGCAATGAGGGCAATGCACGTAGAAGGAACAAATCCGGCTCTCCATTGCCTCAGGGTGTGGTTGCTCGCCACAAAACGGGCAGGGCTTCAGTTGTTCGCTCATAGTCAACCTTTCAGCAGCTTCCGCCGCGACTTGGAATACGCAATGCAACCTCTGCAGATTCACCGCGTGCCGGGGGTTTGCTTTGCACTGGTAGCGGTGTTCGCTGACTTGATGCAACGAAGGTGCGCGGTGGGGTTGGCTTGGTCATGACCGCGCAATCCTTCAGCCTGGAAACAGCTCTTCAAGTACCTTGGCGTACTGCTTCTTGCGGCGCTCCAGCAAGGCGACTTTGTCCAGCTTGTCGAGCAACTTGGGGAAATCGATGGTTTCCTTGGCGCAGTCTTCTTGAATTGAGCTTTCCAGCGTGACCAGTTCGGCGTCCAGCTTTGCCATTTCGAGTTCGGCTTGTGACCGCACTTGACGGGCGCGAATCGGGGCCATGGCCTCGCTCAGCTTTTCCTTGGACATGGAAATCAGTTCTTTGAATGGTTTCAGTTTCATGCGTCTTCTCCGAGTAGTAAAAGAGCCGGGTTTGGCTCGGGGTTGGGGATTGGTTTTGGCGGGGCAGTAGGCGGCTCTTGCTGCATGGCTAATTGACGCCCCAGCGCGTTCATTTCCTGATAGTGGCGTTCTTGTTCGTAGCGCATGTCATTGCGCGGGTCGTAGGCACTGAGGCGGTTGTAGAAATCGCTGAGTTGAGCCATGTCTCTTCTCCTTGGGTATATGGGGGTTAGGCGGCAGAGCGCAGCGCGTTCATGGCGTTGCTCAGCTCTTCGGTCAGGCGCTCGACCTTGGAAATCACCCTCGCCTTGCGCGCCTCTGGGCTGTCCATGTATTTCGCGGCGAGGTATTCAATAACTGCTGGAGCGTCACCAGTGGATTCAAGGAACGCCTCAAGGTCGTCAAGGTTGAATCGCTGGGTGTCGCCTTCGGTTGGGTTCAGCTTGCGGCTCAGGGTGGACGGGCTCATGTCCATATCGCCAGCAATGACCTTGGCTGACTTGGCCAGCAAGGGTGTGCGGTGAGCAATGTATGCACGCAGCGTCGGAAACCGATCTGGTAGCGTGGGTTCAAAGCTGAGTGTCATTTGGGAGGGCGCAATAGATGTCATGTCGAGTTGTGGTCTGTTGCCGTCTCAAAGTTGGACAAAAAAACGAGACTGGAGGCTATGGAAAACACATGGCGTCACATTCACCAAGCAGCCCTGCAAGGCCTGCCTAAGCGCGTTCTCAGTGATCAAGCAATGACGCATTGCTCAGGCTTTCGCGGTTTGCTTTGCCTTGGCGCGTGGCGGATAGAACTTCGCCACGGTCAACATGCCGGGGTTGCCGGTTTCGCCGTTGCGAATCTTCAGGATCGTGTGATAGGGAGTGCCGGAGCTTTTTGCCAGCGCCTGGATCTGCATGAGATTCAGTCCCAACAAATAGTCCTGTACTTCTTCGACGGAGGGAATTTTGGTACTCATAAGCCATAAATCTACCGCATTCGGTAGGTCTAGTCAACCGAATTCGGTGGGCAAAGTCAATTACCGTATTCGGATGTCGAAAAAAGACCCGAAACACATCCTCTGGGAGAACGTCAGCACGCTCATGATTGCGCGCTACGGAAAAGAGAACCTTGGACGTATGGCGACTGATGCCGGGCTAGGTCCCGCGACCATGACCAGGCTCAAGCAAGCCGAGACAAGTACCGGGATAGACATCGTCGCCGCTATAGCAAAGGTATTCCACCTCCAGCCGTGGCAACTTCTGGTTAGCGATCTAAGCGTAGCGTCGCCGCCCGCCCTCACATCGGGCTCGGATGCCTGGCCATTTCCATCCATCGATAGGGCGAGGTTCGAGGCGCTGCAGGATGAGCAAAGGATTGAAATTCAAGGCGTCGTCAGGCGGATGATTGCAGATTTTGAGAATGCCTCTCGTTCCGTAGTGGGCACTAAAGTACTCGGGGTAAAAGCTCCCCCAATCGCAGGAGGAAACGTAGTACAACAGACCGCCAAAGATACAGAACGGTTATCAAGGACGGGACGGCATGCACCAAGTACTACTGTTTCCAAAGCCCAAGCCAAAGCCGGTAAATCAGGCGGTGGTTCAAAGATGTAGGGATCTGCTAGAGGACGCTCTTACAGGGGAAATGACGGGACTTGCTTACATGCGAGGCACCTGTGATGGGGAACATCAGTACGACATAGTTGGTGAATACCTGGATAACCCAGAAGAAGTTTTTGTGCCGGCCACCAAGGCCATGTTCGCGCTCTGCGTCCTCATCAACGAAAAGGGCGGGAAGCTGTAGCCACCCATGAAGCTGTCTCATTCTGAGAAAACTTGATCTGCAACCGTAAGCCGCCCGAGGGCGGTTTTTTCACGTCTGCGGGTTTGTACTGACATTTATTTATGCCAGACCTACCGAATTCGGTTGACAGTAACTACCGAATTCGGTATTCTCCATTCACTCGCCTCAGAAAAGCAGAAAGACCCAGCCCTACCGATACCAGGGCGAACCGAATGGAAGGTGACGGGGGTTTAGGCACTAGTGCTGTCGCTGTATGGGGTGATGAGAGTGATGAAGGGGTTTGCGGCGTGGAAGGACACGCATTTGGGTCGGCTCTAGCGTTGATGGGGTCTCCAAGTAAATGGCGAGTGATAAGCGGGCAACGCAATCCCCGCCAAAGAAGCGCCTAGCTGGAATCAATCCCAGCCGAACCCCTTGATCACTTTTGGTTTTAGCAAGAGCAAGTAAACAAATGGAGAAGAGCATGAAGACGACGTTGAACCAGATCCGCGACAAATCGCCATGCACCGGAGGCTGGCAAAAACTCCTTGCCCATCTTGGCAAGACCAAGGCCGACGATGAGCCGCTGAGCATCCCCACGATTCTGGACAGCAACGGTCTGGATGATGCGCTGTGGTGCCTGCAAGCCGTCAAAGGACACGACCGCGAAATTCGCCTGTTTGGCGTGTGGTGCGCTCGTCAAGTCCAGCACCTGATGACCGACCAGCGAAGCCTTGACGCGCTGGATGTAGCCGAGCGATTCGCCAATGGCGCGGCAACCGAGGAAGAGCGGGCTGCTGCGTGGGCTGCTGCGGGGGATGCTGCGGGGGATGCTGCGCGGGCTGCTGCGTGGGCTGCTGCGGGGGATGCTGCGGGGGATGCTGCGCGGGATGCTGCGCGGGCTGCTGCGTGGGCTGCTGCGTGGGATGCTCAGGCTAAACGCCTTCGCGAACTGTGTGCAGAGTGCGATGCCAAATCTGCGGTGACGGCATGAACGCCCGCACCCAAGTCAACTTCAAAGAAATGATGGCGACGTTCCACCGCGACATTGCCGCTCTTCCCCCGGTGGAAATCCGCTGCTCACCCAAAGAACTCAAGCACGCAATCATCGACTGCGACCCTCTTTCGCATGTTGATCTGGTTGAAGTGCTGATGAACCTTGCTGCAAAGGTCAAGAAGGGCAAAGGCTCTGCGCTGGGTGACAAATGCGCGGCGATTGTTGCTGATGCGCTGACAGAACTTGCTGGCGACATTGACCAAGACAAAACCAACCAAGACGAGCGGACTTATCAGCTTGCTACTCGGTCTTAACTCTTAAGGGGATTGATATGAGTGGACAACATACAAGCGGCCCATGGGCCGTGCATCCTCTGAACGTGAAGTTTGGTGGCTTCGTGGTGCCTGCCGAGCATGTCGTTCGTGCTATCGGCGGCTCTACGGATGCAGCAGCAGACCGCGACGAATTCGCCCTAAAGCTGTGCACGATATCGAAAGACCCGCACGGGCGAAACAATTTTGAAGCCGACGCCCGCCTTATCGCCGCCGCTCCTGAGCTGCTTGAGGCGCTGAAGGAAATGGTGCGCATGGCAGAAATCGAGGGCTGGGAGGGCTTCGGAAAAGCCAAGGCCGCAATATCCAAAGCCACCGCCTCTACTACTGATGCTGGGGTGGCGGGATGAGCACCTATCGCCAACATTTCAGCACAGCGCCTAAGCGCCCTGTGGCCCTGCGCCACCTCGCAATCGGCCTGCTGATGGGCTTAGCCTTCGGCGGCGCGCTCTACGTGAGGTATTTCGCATGAGCACGCTATCACTCGCCAAGCGGGCCGTGCGGCTGTATCGCTGCGATCTTGTCCCAAAGACCACGAATCGCCATAACCAAAAGTCATGGCTGCGCTCAGTGGAAATGCTGGGCGAGAAATGGCTCTTGGCCAAACCCCAGCCGAAAGTGAGCACGTCATGAAAAGCACCGAACTGAACACGGACAACAGCTACGGCAGTAATCCAGGCTATCCGTTCACTTTTCTGGACGCGCCGGGCAACCTCTGGGACTCGCTCAAGTGGTGGCAGAGGCCTTTGGCAATCTTCGCCTTCATTGTGATTGGCGGGATGGTTGTTAGCTATTTGGCGGGGTGGAAATGAGCCGCATCAAAGACCAGCTCCACGACCAGTGGGAGCGCGAAGACCTCAACGGAACAACTTTTATCAACGCACACACAGGAAACACAAATGAGCATCGCAACACTAATCCTCGGGTCCAGCGGGTCGGGCAAGTCAACCAGTCTGCGCAATCTGGACCCAGAAAAGACCTTTCTGATTCAGTGCATCAAAAAGCCGCTGCCTTTCAGGGCTAAGGGCTGGGTAACCCGCCTGAACATGAAGACGAAGGGCAACGTTTATCAGACAAGTGACCCTCTGGAAATCAAAAAGCTCATGCGCAACTCGCCGCATGAAATTTTTGTCATTGACGACTATCAGGCCGTCATGGTCAATGAGCTGATGAACCGTAGCAGCGAAAAGGGCTACGACAAGTTTACCGACATCGGCAAGAACGCCTGGAACATTTTCAACGCCGCTGGCGCACTTGCCGAGCATCGCCGCGTGTACATCCTTGCCCACACGACCACTGACGACTTCGGTCAAGTGCGCATGAAGACGGTTGGCAAGTTGGTAGACCAGCACATCGTGCCAGAAGGGTTTTTCACCATCGTCCTGCGCACGGAAGTTATCAACAGCAACTACAAGTTTTCCACCCAGACCAATGGGCAGGACTGCTGCAAGTCACCTATCGGGATGTTTTCGGACATTCACATTGACAACGATCTCGCTGCCGTAGATGCCGCCATCTGCGATTTTTATCAACTCAACCAACCCGCCTAACGGCATAACTCACAGGAACACTATGTACGCACTTGACACAACGGAAGCCCGCAAGGCAGACCAAACCAGCAACCGCATCACTGAGCTGGGCAAATACGTCGGCACCTTTACCCAAGCCGAAGACGTGACCGCCAGCACGGGAACCAAGGGCATTGGCCTGCGATTCGAGGCTAACGGCCAGAACGCCAACCTTTCCCTGTACACCAAGAAATCTGACGGCACAACCATCATGGGGTTTCAGGCTCTCATGGCAATCATGACGTGCATGAAGTTGCGCGACATCAAGCCGAAGGCCGGAATTGTCAAGCACTGGGACAACGATGCAAGGGCCGAAGTTGAAAAGCAAGCTCAGGTGTTTCCTGATTTGTGCGGCAAGCCCATTGGGCTGCTTCTGGAAACTGAGGACTATCCGAAAAACGACGGTTCTGGCAACGGAACGCGCATGGTCATTGCTGGGATTTTTCAGGCTGACACCGAATTGACGGCAAGCGAAATTCTGGACCGCAAGACCGCCCCCGAGCAGCTGGCCAAGATGGTTGCGCGTATGCACCACCGCCCTGCGAAGGCGGCGAAGCAAGGGGGATCATCGGGGGCTATGGCGCCGTCCCCTCGTGCGCCTGGATTTGATGACTTTGATTCAGATATCCCCTTCTGATCATGCACTGCAAACACTGTGCGCAGGAGAGGCCCGCTGAGGGCTTCTACCTCAGCAATAAATCCAAGTGCAAGGAATGCATCAAGGCGGCGGCGACTGCCCATCGTCAGGAAAACCTTGAGCGTGTTCGAGCCTATGACAGATTGCGCGGCTCCATGCCGCACCGTGTTGCAGCCCGTGCGGAATACGCTAAGACGCCAGCCTATGCCAAGAGCCACGCCGCCGCGACAAGCCGTTGGGTGGCAAAGCACCCGGAGCGCCGCAAAGCAAACATCCTTGTCGGCAATGCGGTAAGGACTGGGCGGCTTGTGCCTTGGCCGGTTTGCGCCGTGCCTGAGTGTGTAGATAAGCCACACGGGCATCACCCTGACTACGACCGTCCGCTTGATGTGGTTTGGCTTTGCCCAACTCATCACGAAGAAGCCCACGCACTGGTGTAGCCATGCCCTGCAAAGACTATGCGGCATATGCAAAGACCCCTCACGGTAAAGCCGCAAGGGCCAGAGCACATGCCAAGTACATCGAAGCCCGGAGGATGCGGTCGCTCAAGAAATTGAACCCCGCACCTCTATTGCAAGTAATCAATAACTGGAGAACATCATGACCATGCAACTCAAACAACTCCTCATCCGCATGCCCGAGCGCTATGAGGCTGACTACAAAACAGGCCTGCCACGCGGCGAAATCGAGCTGGAGGGCGCGCACAGCAAAGTCTCTGTGAAGCTCAACGGCGAACAGTGCCGGGCCATCCTTGCGATTGTTGGGCAGGCCGCAAAAGAAACCACTGCTGAGGCCGTACAGGCGATGACCGCTGAAATGTTCAATCTCCCCACTACAGAACTCATCGAGGCCTGACATGACCGCTCTTTATGTCCTGACCAATGAATACCTGGCACTGGCTGAAAAGCTGGCAGATGGCGATTTTGACCCGCAGACCATCGCCGACACCATCGAGGCATCCGGCATTACTGATGAACTGGCTGTGAAGGCGCAGGGCATCGAATTTGTGGCCCGTGCGGCTGAGGCCCACCATCCGGTCATTGACGCTGAAATCGCCCGCCTGCAAGCACTGAAAGCCAGCCGGGACAAGGTAGCCGCCGGGCTGCGCGAGTACCTGAAGGACAACATGGAGCGCGCCGGCATCGAAAAGATCGAGTGCCCGCTGTTCAAGCTGTCGATCAAGAAAAACCCGCCCTCTGTGGAGATCCTGGACCAGCTCTCTTTGCCTGCCCAGTTCTGGCGCACTCCAGAACCCAAACCACCGGTTGCCGCCCCAGACAAAGCCGCCATCAAGGCCGCGCTCCAGGCAGGGCAAGAGGTTATGGGCGCAAAGCTGACGCAGGGAACACGGCTGGAAGTGAAGTAGCCACCCACCTATTACAGCAAGACACAAAGGAGATTTGAGATGCGACTCACTGAAATTTCACCGGGTTGCGACCTGGTTACGGCAGTTTTCAATTCGGAACTTGAGTCGGGCGAGAGCTTCGATTCCCCGGTTTGCATTGGTCACTACAACGGCACGGATGAGATTTTCATTGTGCAAGGTGAGTTGACCCTGAACATCCAGAACGCGGACATCACCGAGTTCTGCAAACAGCTGAAGCGCGCCGCAAAGATCGCCAAAGAGCACAAGGAGCTATCGGCATGACCCCCATACCTCCATCACCTCCAGTAGCCGGGACATTGCCGGAGTTGCCAATTCCCGTCGCGCTGAAGCAGGCACAAATCGCCTCATTGCTGGGAAAGCTGCGCATCGGTCAGCAATACGACCGCGAATCTGGTGACGCCCGGGATATGAGCTCCACCATGGAAGATGCCGTCGAATGCATCGAAGAGCTTCTCTCCGCCATCTCCGCCCATGAGGCTGAGGTAGGGAGGCTGCGCAAGGCGTTGGAGCCGTTCGCAAAGATTTCTACCGACGGGCCTGGCGAGATTATTCCAAACGGCTATGCATCCCCGGCGTTGTGGCGCACTGATGTTTGCCGTGCCCGCGCCGCCCTTACTCAAGGAGAGACGAAGTGAGCCGAGAACTCATTTTGCCGCTCAAGGGCTGCTACTTCGATGACATCGTGGCTGGCCGCAAGCCGCTTGAATACCGGCTTCGCACTCCCTACTGGCGCAAGCGCCTTGAGGGCCGCACCTACGACACAGTGACCGTCACCAAGGGCTACCCGGCCCGGGACGACGCCCAGCGCCGGGCTACCTATCCATGGCGCGGCTACGAAGAGCAGACCATCACACACTCGTTCTTCGGCACCCAGCCTGTCGAAGTCTTTGCAATCAAAGTCGGAGCCTCTTCATGACCACCCAATCCCACACCCACAAGGAAGACGAGGCGCTGCAAGTGGTGACAGATGCGGACATTGACCGCGCCTTGAACACCAGCATACCGGGCGGATCGACTGCCGACGCATGGTTTCTGCCACATCCCTACGAAAAGGGAAACGCGAACGTCCGCGACGTTGTCAAACGCATGCTCGAATCCTTCGCCGCCAGCCGCCCAGTGGCGGTAGAGGGGAGTTCGCCGGAGCCGACGCCATTTGCTTACGCGCTTGTACTGCGTCAACGGGATGAGCCCGCCTTGATGGACAAGGCCGCGTGCCTATCGTTCGATAAAGAGGCTTGGCAGAGCTACTTCGAATACAACAGCAGCCCGGCAGACGCCATCTTTGGCCCCACGGTCAGGCCGCTCTACCTCCACCCGCCCGCAGCCTCCACTACCAAGGCTGGGGGAGCATCGTGAGCTACAAACGCGAAGACTATTACGCCGAAGGGCTGTCAGAGTCCTTTGATGAGCACGGCATTACGGCCACGCCTGAGCAGATCAAAGCTATTGCCCTCGATATGGCCGGTTACGCGGAGCATGAGAGTCAAGCGTTCTACACCCCGCCAGCATCAGACCGTATCGCCGACATTGAGCGCGGCTGGCAGGCAAAGTACAACGAACTGAAAAAAGAGTTCGAGAAATATCAAGGCAACGCCGAAGTTGCCGTGAAGAAAGCCTTGCGGGTTTACCGGGACGCTAGTGTTTCGATAGGCGAACACGGTGAAGTCCTTGCCCATGGCGGCAGAACGGAGCGCATCCAATGAACACCCCAAACCCAACCCCAGCAGCTGATATGGCGGTAGAGGCGGTAGCCGACCAACTGATGGGCGAAATCATCAGCTTCGTGCGGGCCTGCCAAAAAGACCCGCTGGCTCAGTGCGGCGTGCCATACAAGCAGCTTCAAGGCTCCCTCCGCGCCGCTCTTGCCCGCCCGCAGGAGGTGGCGGAGGACGACTTGCGAAGCCTGAAAGAAGCCGACGCCATGCTGGGCGACATCGGCGCATTGCTTCGGAACCAAAATCAGTTCACCGGCAGCTACACCGAAATCGTCAAACAACTCCTCGCCGCCTCTCGTGCGCCGGTTGCGGTGGGGGTGGAGCCTGACTATTCTGACGTAACCAAATGGCTGGACAAGAACCTGAAACGGGTGGGCTGGAGCATTGAAGACGCGATGTACGAAATTAACGGTGCTCA